>Ga0207696_1000077_pt1 | contig 209611 bp, 190 predicted proteins | sample KBSS54metaG_FD_184403 | JGI IMG/M metagenome (GOLD analysis project Ga0207696, IMG submission 184403) | Switchgrass rhizosphere microbial communities from Kellogg Biological Station, Michigan, USA - KBS S5-4 metaG (SPAdes) (version 2) | ecosystem: Host-associated > Plants > Roots > Rhizosphere... | reverse complement strand
GCGGAAACCCACAACAAGGGCGACCGTGTTGAAGGTAAAATCAAGTCTATCACTGACTTCGGTATCTTCATCGGCCTGGACGGCGGCATCGACGGCCTGGTTCACCTGTCTGACATCTCCTGGAACGTTGCAGGCGAAGAAGCAGTTCGTGAATACAAAAAAGGCGACGAAATCGCAGCAGTTGTTCTGCAGGTTGACGCAGAGCGTGAGCGTATCTCTCTGGGCGTTAAACAGCTCGCAGAAGATCCGTTCAACAACTGGGTTGCACTGAACAAGAAAGGCGCAATCGTCAACGGTAAAGTCACTGCAGTTGACGCTAAAGGCGCAACCGTAGAACTGGCTGACGGCGTTGAAGGTTACCTGCGCGCTTCTGAAGCTTCCCGTGACCGCGTTGAAGATGCAACTCTGGTTCTGAGCGTTGGCGACGACGTTGAAGCTAAATTCACCGGCGTTGATCGTAAAAACCGTGCAATCAGCCTGTCTGTTCGTGCTAAAGACGAAGCTGATGAGAAAGATGCCATCGCAACTGTTAACAAACAGGAAGATGCAAACTTCTCTAACAACGCAATGGCTGAAGCTTTCAAAGCAGCTAAAGGCGAGTAATCTTAGTCATTCAGGTTACAACAACCTGAATTACGACGAGTTTACTTGACAGATTGCAGGATTCGTCCTGTAATCAAGCACAAAGGGCGGCTACGGCCGCCCTTGTTTAAAGCAGTTAGCTAATTTTGCCTTGAAGGAAACCGGAGGAATAATGACCAAGTCAGAATTGATAGAAAGACTTGCCAGCCAGCAATCTCACATTCCTGCGAAAGCGGTCGAAGATGCTGTTAAAGAAATGCTGGAACATATGGCCTCAACGCTTGCTCAAGGTGAGCGCATTGAAATCCGCGGTTTCGGCAGTTTCTCTTTGCATTATCGAGCACCTCGCACCGGGCGTAACCCGAAGACCGGCGATAAAGTTGAACTGGAAGGTAAGTACGTTCCGCACTTTAAGCCAGGGAAAGAATTACGCGACCGCGCCAATATTTACGAAGAGTAAGTTTCGCAGAGCCGCGACAACGTACTCCGATGATAAAAAAAGCACCTCTGCGGTGCTTTTTTTATGTCTCTGGTTTGCCCCGCCTCACGGCAGCATCTTCGTTTTGCTGCAACCCCGTAGGTTTTTCGGAAGCCGAAATCCATACCCGCCCGCCGACCGCTGACGACCTTTAGCTTTCACGCGATACTCTCCGTCAACAGGGAGGGGACATGCGTTTATCACAGCTTGCCGGGTGCGTGGTTGTCGGGATCTGCCCACTGTTGTTCTTGCCAGAACTGCCCACACCGCTCACCGTTCAGGTTATTATCGGTGGCGCGATCCTGATAGCGTTTTACCGCTGGGGGCCAGCACGTTACCTGGCTTTGACCATGCTGTTTTTTGCCTGGGGCGTGCTGAGCGCACGTCAGGTGCTGTGGCCGATGCAGGTGCTACCTGGTGGCAACCGGCAGGTTGAGATTAAGCTAACGGCAGTCGAAGGGGAGACCACCTACCAGGGAAATATTCTCCGTTTCAACGGGCAGAGGCTATGGCCAGCGCCAGGGGTGACTCTTTATGGTAACGCGCTGCCTGGCCTGCCATGTGCCGGGCAGCGCTGGAAGATGACCGTTCGTCTTCGCCCCATCCATAGCCAGCTCAACGAAGGGGGCTTTGACGGCCAGCGTTTTGCCCTGGCGCAACATCGTTCGCTAACCGGGCGCTTTACGTCGGCTGAAGCATCAGATCCGACGTGCAGCTACCGCGCACGCTATCTGGCATCGCTGGAACGCACTCTGGACGCTTTTCCCTGGCAGTCGGTGATACTCGGGCTCGGCATGGGGGAGAGACTGGTTGTACCGGGGGATATCAAACGTCTGATGCAGGAAACCGGTACATCGCACCTGATGGCGATCTCGGGTTTGCATATTGCGCTAGGCGCCATACTCGGTGGACTGGTGGTTCGGGGCCTGCAATTCTTTTTCCCGTGCCGATGGATTGGCTGGAGAATGCCGCTACTTGTCGGTCTGGCCTGCGCGCTATTTTATGCCTGGCTGACCGGTATGCAGCCGCCTGCGCTGCGGACCTGCGTAGCCCTGAGCTGCGTGGTGGGCCTACGGCTATCTGCTAAACGCTGGTCGTCCTGGCAGATCTGGCTCTGTTGTATTGGCGCGATCTTATTTGCCGATCCGCTGGCGGTGTTGTCTGATAGTTTGTGGCTGTCCATCTTCGCCGTCGCAACGCTGATTTTCTGGTATCAGTTGGTGCCGCTGCAGCTGCACGCGTGGCGCTGGCCATGGCGCGAAGTGCTCGCTTTAGGCCATCTGCAGCTTGGGCTGATGTTTCTGCTATTGCCGATTCAGATTCTCCTTTTCCACGGCATCAGCCTGACTTCCTGGGCCGCAAATCTGATAGCCGTACCCTTGGTCACCTTTGCGGTTGTTCCCGCTATTCTGCTGGCGATGCTGCTGCATCTCAGCGGGCCCGTCGGGGTTGAAATGACGGTGTGGTGGTTGGCTGACCGACTGCTGGCAGCATTATTCTGGTTTTTGCGTCTGTTGCCGCAGGGCTGGCTCAGTCTGGATTTTCGCTGGGCGGGGCTCAGCGCATTGCCCTGGCTGATGCTGCTGGTATGGCGTTTTCATGCCTGGCGTTCGCTACCGGCGCTTTGTCTTAGCAGTACGCTGCTGCTGAGCTGGCCTTTTTGGCGTCACGGAGTGAAAGATGAATGGCGGGTTACGATGCTGGACGTCGGGCAGGGGCTGGCCATGGTCATTGAGCGGGAGGGGGCGGCAATCCTGTATGATACCGGACTGGCCTGGCCCGATGGCGACAGCGGTCAGCAGATTATTATTCCCTGGCTACGCTGGCATAACCTGCGCCCGGAGGGCGTTTTGTTGAGCCATGAACACCTTGACCACCGCGGTGGTCTCAATTCGCTGCTGAAGGCCTGGCCCGAGCTCTGGATCCGCAGTCCGCTGGGCTGGCAGGGACATCTTCCCTGTCGGCGAGGCGAAAGCTGGCGATGGCGTGGATTAACTTTTCGCGTGCTGTGGCCGCTGCCGGATTCCGACATGACGGGCAATAACCGCTCCTGCGTGGTCCGTATTGATGACGGAAAGCAGAGCATTCTGCTGACCGGGGATATTGAAATTCCGGCGGAACGGGCGATGATGAGCCACTACTGGCAGCATCTTGCGTCTACACTTATCCAGGTTCCGCATCATGGCAGCAATACCTCTTCTTCGCTGGCACTATTGCAGCGAACCGGAGGTGCGGCGGCGCTGGCGTCGGCCTCGCGATATAATACCTGGCGTATGCCTGCGGCCAAAGTGGTACAGCGCTACCGTCAGCAGGGCTATCGATGGCTCGATACGCCGCATCAGGGACAAATTACGGTTATTTTTTCTACAGAAGGTTGGCAAATCCAAAGCTTACGAGATCAACTTTTACCGCGTTGGTATCATCAGTGGTTTGGCGAGACCGTGGATAACGGGTAGAATATGCGGCTATTTCAACATAAGCTGGTTTATTGAATGCAGAATGATAAAGATCTCTCCACGTGGCAGACCTTCCGCCGCCTCTGGCCACTTATTGCGCCATTTAAAACCGGACTGATCGTCGCGGCAGTTGCGTTAGTCTTTAACGCCGCTAGTGATACCTTCATGCTATCGCTTCTTAAACCGTTACTGGATGATGGTTTTGGTAAAACGGATCGCTCAGTGCTGCTATGGATGCCGCTGGTCGTGATTGGGCTGATGTTACTGCGTGGCGTCACCAGCTACATTTCGAGCTACTGTATCTCGTGGGTTTCAGGCAAAGTCGTCATGACGATGCGCCGCCGTCTGTTCAGCCACATGATGGGGATGCCCGTCTCCTTCTTTGATAAACAGTCCACGGGTACCTTGCTGTCTCGTATCACCTATGACTCCGAACAGGTTGCGTCATCCTCTTCCAGCGCCTTGATTACCGTCGTGCGTGAAGGCGCCTCGATCATCGGCCTGTTTGTGATGATGTTCTACTACAGCTGGCAGCTGTCGCTGATTCTGATCGTCCTGGCCCCCATCGTCTCCATGGCGATTCGCGTGGTATCGAAGCGTTTTCGTAATATCAGCAAGAATATGCAGAACACCATGGGTCAGGTCACCACCAGCGCAGAGCAGATGCTGAAAGGGCATAAAGAAGTGCTGATGTTTGGCGGTCAGGCGGTAGAAACCAAACGTTTTGATAAGGTCAGCAACAAAATGCGCTTGCAGGGGATGAAAATGGTCTCTGCGTCGTCTATTTCTGACCCGGTTATTCAGCTGATTGCGTCACTGGCGCTGGCATTTGTCCTCTATGCCGCCAGCTTCCCGAGCGTCATGGAAACGTTAACTGCCGGTACCATCACCGTCGTCTTCTCCTCAATGATTGCGTTGATGCGCCCGCTGAAATCGCTGACGAACGTCAATGCTCAGTTCCAGCGCGGGATGGCCGCCTGCCAGACGCTGTTTGCGATTCTTGATTCCGAACAGGAAAAAGACGAAGGCAAGCTGGTTATCGAGCGTGCGAAGGGCAACCTGGAATTCAAAGACGTCACCTTTACCTATCCGGGCCGTGAAACGCCGGCGCTGCGAAATATCGACCTCAACATCCAGGAAGGTAAAACGGTCGCCCTGGTCGGGCGTTCGGGGTCGGGTAAATCGACCATCGCCAGCCTGATTACGCGTTTTTATGATATCGATAACGGTCAGATTCTGCTGGATGGCCACGATCTGCGTGAATACACTCTGGCATCCCTGCGCGACCAGGTGGCGCTGGTGTCGCAAAACGTGCATCTGTTCAACGATACCGTGGCCAACAACATTGCCTATGCGCGCACGGAAGAGTACAGCCGCGAGCAGATCGAAGAAGCGGCGCGTATGGCCTACGCGATGGACTTTATCAGCAAAATGGATAATGGCCTCGATACCGTTATCGGGGAGAACGGCGTACTGCTCTCCGGCGGTCAACGCCAGCGTATTGCCATCGCGCGTGCGCTGCTGCGTAACAGCCCGATTCTGATTCTGGACGAAGCGACATCGGCGCTGGATACCGAGTCTGAACGCGCGATTCAGGCTGCCCTCGATGAACTGCAAAAAAACCGCACTTCGCTGGTCATTGCCCACCGTCTTTCCACCATTGAACAAGCCGATGAAATTGTGGTTGTGGAAGATGGCCGCATTGTCGAGCGCGGTAGCCATGCCGATCTGCTGGAACATCGCGGCGTGTATGCTCAGCTACATAAGATGCAGTTTGGCCAATGATTGCGCGTATCTGGTCCGGTGAGTCGCCCGTATGGCGACTCTTGCTGCCGCTCTCCTGGCTCTATGGCCTGGTGAGCGGGCTGATTCGTCTCAGCTATCGGCTGGGGCTGAAGAAAGCCTGGCGAGCACCGGTTCCGGTGGCGGTGGTGGGGAATCTCACCGCCGGAGGCAACGGCAAAACGCCGGTGGTCATCTGGCTGGTGGAACAGCTCCAGCAGCGCGGTATTCGCGTTGGCGTCGTTTCCCGCGGCTATGGCGGGAAAGCAGCGAGCTATCCATTATTGCTCAGCAATGACACCAGTACCGCGGAAGCCGGCGATGAACCGGTACTCATTTTTCAACGCACCGGCGCGCCGGTTGCGGTCTCACCAGAGCGTCGTGAGGCGGTACAGGCGCTGCTTCATGCACATGATTTGCAGCTCATCATCACCGATGATGGCCTGCAGCACTACAAACTGGCACGGGACAAAGAAATTGTCGTGATTGATGGCGAGCGCCGTTTTGGCAATGGCTGGTGGCTACCGGCCGGGCCGATGCGTGAACGCGCGTCACGTTTACGTAGCGTCGACGCCATCATTGTTAACGGCGGCGTCGCGCAGGCGGGGGAGATCCCCATGCAGTTGCGACCCGGACTGGCGGTGAATTTACGCAGCGGCGAACGGCGTGACGTGGCTTCTTTCGAGAATGTCGTTGCCATGGCCGGGATCGGCCATCCCCCGCGCTTTTTCGCCACGCTGGAAAGCTGCGGCGTCCTGCCGGTAAAAACCGTCGCGCTTGCCGATCACCAGGCATTGACTCAGGCGAGCGTTTCCGCCCTTGTGAACCCACAGCAAACGCTGCTGATGACCGAGAAAGATGCGGTGAAATGTCGCGGGTTTGCCGAATCAAACTGGTGGTATTTACCTGTCGACGCCATAATGACGGATGAACGCGCACAGCAGCTGCTGACGGAACTGGTGACGCTGGCGCAACGTTAGTTCTGCCACGCTCGCTTCAATAACGCTGTGCCGGAGTCCTTTACGGAGAACCTGCATGTCGGTATTACAACTGTCGCTTAAAGAAGCCCGTCATCTCCACCTTGCGGCGCAGGGATTGCTGAAGAAGCCCCGGCGACGTGCCCGCGCCAGCGATATTCTGCAAACTGTTCAGCAGATGTCCTTGCTGCAAATCGATACCATCAACGTCGTTGCCCGCAGCCCCTATCTTGTGCTTTTTAGTCGTCTTGGTCGCTATCCGCAAAGCTGGCTGGAGGACGCCCTGCGCAGCGGGGAGCTGATGGAATACTGGGCTCATGAAGCCTGTTTCCTGCCCCGTAGCGACTTTGCCCTGGTGCGCCACCGCATGCTGACGCCCGATAATATGGGCTGGAAGTATCACAAGGCGTGGATGACGGAACATGCGGACGATATTCAGCTGCTGCTGGAGCATATCGCGCAGAATGGTCCGGTTCGTTCGGCTGACTTTGAACATCCGCGCAAAGGCGCCAGCGGCTGGTGGGAATGGAAACCGCACAAGCGTCATCTGGAAGGCCTGTTTACCGCAGGTAAAGTGATGGTCGTGGAGCGGCGTAACTTTCAGCGGGTGTATGACCTGACGCATCGCGTGATGCCGCACTGGGACGATGAGCGCGATGCGCTGACGCAGCCGCAGGCGGAGGCGTTAATGCTGCGCAACAGTGCCCGGAGCCTCGGCATTTTTCGCCCCCAGTGGCTGGCTGATTACTATCGGCTCCGCCAGCCCGCTTTATCGACGCTGCTGGCGAACTGGCAGGAGGAAGGCATGGTGGTCCCGGTGAAGGTCGAGGAACTGGGCGACATGTGGCTCCACCACGAAGCGCTCGGGCAGCTGGAATCGGCGCCCGGCGGCAAACTCGCCGCCAGCCATAGCGCGGTGCTCTCGCCATTTGACCCGGTAGTCTGGGACCGTAAACGCGCTGAGCAACTCTTCAATTTTAGCTATCGCCTCGAGTGCTACACGCCGGCGCCGAAGCGTCAGTATGGCTACTTTGTTCTGCCGCTGCTGCACCAGGGAAAACTGGTGGGCAGAATGGACAGCAAGGTGCATCGGAAAACCGGAGTTCTGGAGGTTTTTTCGCTGTGGCTGGAAGAAGGGGTCAGGGTCACCTCGGGGCTGGAGAAAGGGTTGCACCGGGCGATTGAAGAGTTTGCTCTCTGGCAGTCGGCTCAACGTATAACCTTCGGTCGTTTGCCGCCGGGGCTTTTCTCTGACCGTCAGCAGGGCTGGGAGATTTCCCCGGCCTGAACAAGGCCACACCCCGCTCAGCCTTTGCCGCAAACGGATCCCTGAGTTTGCCATCATGTGATATGCTGCTGCGGAATCTATTCGGTCCATCAGGAGGAATCATGGATCACCGTTTACTAGAAATCATCGCCTGTCCTGTCTGCAACGGTAAACTCTACTACAGCCAGGATAAGCAAGAGCTGATCTGCAAAATTGACAGCCTGGCCTTTCCTTTCCGTGAAGGCATTCCCGTCTTGCTGGAAACCGAAGCCCGCGCACTAGCCGTGGGAGAGAGCCATTCATGAGTTTCGTGGTCATCATTCCTGCGCGTTTTGCCTCCACGCGTCTGCCGGGCAAGCCTCTACAGGATATCAACGGTAAGCCGATGATTGTTCATGTTCTGGAGCGCGCGCGCGAATCCGGGGCCGATCGTATTATCGTCGCGACGGATCATGACGATGTTGCGCGTGCGGTCGAGGCTGCCGGCGGCGAAGTGTGCATGACCCGTGCGGACCATCAATCCGGGACCGAGCGTCTGGCCGAAGTTGTTGAAAAGTGCGGCTTCAGTGATGACACGATCATCGTTAATATCCAGGGCGATGAGCCGATGATCCCGCCGGCGATCGTACGCCAGGTGGCTGAGAATCTGGCGGCCAATACCTGCGGCATGGCAACGCTCGCCGTTCCGATTCACGACGCAGAGGAAGCATTTAATCCGAATGCTGTGAAAGTGGTGATGGATGCGCAGGGCTATGCGCTCTACTTCTCCCGCGCCACCATTCCGTGGGATCGCGATCGCTTTGCGCAATCACGCGAGACTATCGGTGATTCTCTGCTGCGTCATATCGGTATTTATGGTTATCGTGCCGGCTTTATCCGTCGTTACGTCAGCTGGGCGCCGAGTCCACTGGAACAGATCGAAATGCTGGAGCAGCTGCGGGTGCTGTGGTACGGCGAAAAAATCCATGTCGCGGTGGCCGAAGTTGTCCCGGGGACCGGTGTCGATACGCCAGAAGATCTGGAGCGCGTGCGCGCAGAGCTGCGTTAATCCGTTCATCCCCTCCGTCGTGAGGGGATATCCTCAAGCTATTTTTCCATACTTTTTCCCCAAATTTTTTGATCTCACCTGATGACATCCCTGCGGCTGGCGCTCATTATAAAACCAGTAGTATTCACAGGGGTAATCAGAGATGGAACAGCTGCGAACCGAACTTAGCCACCTGCTGGGAGAAAAACTGAGCCGCGTGGAGTGTATCAGCGAGAAACCCTGCTCGGCGCTGTGGTCGCTGTATGATGCGCAGGGAAACCCGCTGCCGCTGTTGGCGAGAAGCTTTACCACGCCCGGGGTTGCCCGCCAGCTGGCGTGGAAAATCTCCATGCTGGCGCGCAGCGGTACCGCGCGCATGCCGGTGGTCTATGGGGTGTTGACGCATGAAGAGCATCCAGGCCCGGACGTGTTGCTGATTGAGCGGCTGCGCGGAGTCTCTGCGGAAGCGCCGGCCCGTACGCCTGAGCGTTGGGAACAGCTGCAGGAGCAGATCGTGGAAGCTCTTCTGGCCTGGCACCGGCACGATAGCGGCGGCTGCGTCGGTATGGTGGACAGCACCCAGGAAAACCTGTGGCCGCACTGGTACCGCCAGCGGGTAGAGATGCTGTGGAGTACCCTTAATTTGTATCAGGATACCGGCCTGACGATGCAGGATAAACGGATTCTGTTCCGCGCCCGCGAGTGCCTTCCGGATTTATTGAAAGACTTTAATGATAACTGTGTGCTGGTCCACGGCAGCTTCACGCTGCGCAGTATGCTGAAAGATGCGCGTAGCGATCAGCTGCTGGCGATGGTCGGGCCGGGCATGATGTTGTGGGCGCCGCGAGAATATGAACTGTTTCGCCTGTCCGACGGTGGGCAGGCGGAGCAGCTGCTGTGGCACTATCTGCGCCGTGCGCCGGTGGCTGAATCTTTCCTGTGGCGACGCTGGCTCTATCTGCTGTGGGATGAGGTGGATAATCTCGTCAATACCGGGCGCTTTGACCGCGCCCGGTTTGACCTGGCCGCTAAATCAATCCTCCCCTGGCTCGCCTGAGCTGCCTTTTAACCATTGCCAGAGGCGTCCCAGCGTTTCGTAGCCGACGCGATCGCTGTGCATCAGCCAGACGGGAGAAGGGATCGCCTGTTCCCACGGATTGAGAGGTGACGCGATCGCCAGCTGATTGGCGGGCGCCGGCAGCGGGTTTAGCCCGACATGTTGGAAGAAAATCATCGCCCGGGGTAAATGCGATGCGGAAGTTACCAGCAGGAACGGCGCATCGCCGATGGCCTGTTTCACCGCCTCGGCTTCCTCTTCGGTATCTTTGGGTTTATCCAGAACGATAATTTCGCTGCGCGGTATCCCCAGACTCTCCGCAACTCTGGCGCCGGCTTCTGCCGTGCTGACGGGATTCGTCTTCGCCGCTGCGCCGGTAAAGATGAGTTTCGCGCCCGGATTCTCATACCACAGGCGGATTCCCTCCGTCAGCCGCGGTAGGCTGTTGTTGATGAGATTTGAACTGGGCGCCCACTCCGGATTCCAGGTGTAGCCCCCGCCAAGTACGACAACGTACTGCACGCGCTCTGCATTGCGCCACGTCGGGTATTTATCTTCGATTGGTTTGAGCAAACTATCGGCTACCGGTTGCAGGCTCAACAGCAGCAACAGCAGCCAGCTGAGGCTGACGCAGAGCTTGCCGGTACGCTGGAAACGGCTAAACCACAGTAACGCGATGCCGACCGCCATCAGCAACAGCAGCAGGGGAAGCGGCAGCATCATGCCGCCTAAATACTTTTTCAGTGTAAAAAGCATGCCAGATGGGTCCTTTTTTAACCATATAACCAAAGTTATGTCCGGATCTTATAACAGATCGCTTCATTCTCAGCGTGGGTATGACAAAATAGCGGCTTTGTGTTGGCAGGTGGATCCGTCCGTGAAAGATCGTAATTTCGATGACATGGCTGAAAAGTTTTCGCGCAATATTTACGGCACCACCAAGGGTGAACTGCGTCAGGCCATTCTGTGGCAGGATCTGCAACCGCTGTTGAGCCAGCTGGGGCCAGGGCCGCTTCGGGTTCTTGACGCGGGCGGCGGCGAAGGGCAAACGGCGGTAAAAGTCGCGGAAATGGGCCACCATGTGACGTTATGCGATCTTTCGGCTGAAATGGTGGCGCGCGCCCGGCAGGCTGCTGCCGATAAAGGTGTGATCGACAACATGCATTTTGTACAATGCGCCGCTCAGGATATTGCGCAGCATTTGGAAAGCCCGGTCGATCTGATACTGTTTCATGCGGTGCTGGAGTGGGTGGCCGAGCCGCAGGAGATGCTACGTACGCTGTGGTCGGTTTTACGACCCGGCGGTGCGTTATCGTTAATGTTCTACAATGCTAACGGTCTGTTGATGCATAACATGGTCGTCGGGAACTTCGACTACGTACAACTCGGCATGCCGAAAAAGAAAAAACGTACGCTGTCGCCGGACTATCCGCGTTCCCCGCAGCAGGTTTATGGCTGGCTGGAAGAGCAGGGCTGGCACATTACCGGTAAGACCGGCGTGCGGGTGTTTCATGATTATCTGCGTGAAAAACGCAAACAGCGCGACAATTTTGCGGCGCTGCTGGAGCTGGAGACGCGCTACTGTCGCCAGGAGCCGTATATCAGCCTGGGTCGCTACATTCATGTCACAGCGCTTAAGCCGCAGATGCAAGGATAAACTATGAGTGAATTTTCCCAGACAGTCCCCGAACTGGTTGCCTGGGCCAGAAAAAATGATTTTTCTATTTCGCTGCCGGTAGACAGACTCTCGTTTCTGCTGGCGGTTGCTACGCTGAACGGCGAGCGGCTCGAAGGGGAAATGACCGAGGGAGAACTGGTGGATGCGTTCCGCCACGTCAGTGATGCGTTTGAGCAGACCAGCGAAACCATCAGCCAGCGCGCCAATAATGCGATCAACGATATGGTGCGCCAACGTCTGCTGAACCGCTTTACCAGCGAAATCACGGAAGGCAACGCGATTTATCGCCTGACGCCGTTGGGTATCGGTATTACCGACTACTATATTCGGCAACGCGAATTTTCCACTCTGCGTCTGTCGATGCAGCTGTCGATCGTTGCCGGCGAGCTCAAGCGCGCAGCCGACTCGGCAGAAGAGGGCGGCGATGAGTTTCACTGGCATCGCAACGTCTTTGCGCCGCTGAAATATTCGGTTGCGGAGATTTTCGACAGTATCGATCTGACGCAGCGCATCATGGATGAGCAGCAGCAGCTGGTCAAAGATGATATCGCTCAGCTGCTGAACAAAGACTGGCGCGCGGCGATCTCCAGCTGTGAGCTGCTGCTGTCAGAAACCTCCGGCACCCTGCGCGAGCTGCAGGATACGCTGGATGCCGCAGGCGATAAGCTGCAGGCTAACCTGCTGAGAATTCAGGATGCGACAATTGCGCGCGACGACCTGCATTTTGTCGACCGCTTAGTCTTCGATCTGCAAAGTAAACTGGACCGTATCGTCAGCTGGGGGCAGCAGGCTATCGACCTGTGGATCGGTTACGATCGCCATGTGCACAAATTTATCCGTACCGCTATCGATATGGATAAAAACCGTGTCTTCGCCCAGCGTCTGCGTCAGTCGATCCAGACCTACTTTGACGCCCCGTGGGCGTTGACTCACGCCAGCGCCGATCGTCTGCTGGATATGCGCGATGAAGAGATGGCGCTGCGTGACGAAGAGGTCACCGGGGAGCTCCCGGCGGATCTGGAATACGAAGAGTTTAACGAAATTCGCGAGCAGCTCGCCGCGCTGATTGAAGCGCAGCTGGTGGTTTACAAAGACAAAGGCGTCCCGCTGGACCTTGGTCTGGTGGTGCGCGAATATCTGGCGCAGTATCCGCGAGCTCGCCATTTTGATGTGGCGCGAATCGTCGTCGATCAGGCGGTACGCCTGGGCGTCGCACAAGCAGATTTCACCGGACTGCCGGCAAAATGGCAGCCGATTAATGATTACGGAGCCAAGGTACAGGCGCATGTCATCGACAAATATTGAACAAGTGATGCCAGTTAAACTGGCGCTGGCGTTGGGCAATCCGTTATTTCCGGCGCTGGATAGCGCCCTGCGAGCAGGCCGTCATATCGGCCTGGACGAACTGGATAATCACGCATTTTTGATGGATTTCCAGGATTACCTGGAAGAGTTTTACGCGCGTTATAACGTTGAGCTGATTCGCGCGCCGGAAGGGTTTTTCTATCTGCGCCCGCGCTCCACGACGCTGATTCCGCGCTCGGTGCTCTCCGAGCTGGATATGATGGTCGGCAAAATTCTTTGCTACCTCTATCTCAGCCCGGAACGGCTGGCCAACGAAGGGATCTTTACCCAGCAGGAGCTTTACGACGAGCTTCTGACCCTGGCGGACGAGGCTAAACTGCTGAAGCTGGTGAATAACCGTTCTACCGGGTCCGATCTCGACCGCCAGAAGCTGCAGGAAAAAATGCGCGCGTCGCTCAACCGTCTGCGCCGCCTGGGCATGGTCTGGTTTATGGGCCATGACAGCAGCAAATTTCGTATCACCGAGTCGGTCTTCCGCTTCGGTGCTGACGTTCGCGTCGGCGACGATCCGCGTGAGGCGCAGCTGCGCATGATTCGCGACGGCGAAGCGATGGCGCTGGAAAACCATCTGCGGCTCCATGACGAGAATGAAGAGAATCAGCCGGATAGCGGGGAGGAAGAGTAATGATTGAACGCGGTAAATTTCGCTCGCTGACGCTGGTTAACTGGAACGGTTTTTTTGCCCGCACCTTTGATCTGGATGAGCTGGTCACCACCCTCTCCGGCGGCAACGGCGCCGGGAAATCGACCACCATGGCGGCTTTCGTCACGGCGCTGATTCCGGATCTGACCCTGCTGCACTTCCGTAACACCACCGAAGCGGGCGCCACCAGCGGTTCGCGCGATAAAGGTCTGCACGGGAAGCTGCGGGCCGGGGTGTGTTATTCGGTACTGGACGTGGTCAACTCGCACCACCAGCGCGTGGTCGTGGGCGTGCGCCTGCAGCAGATCGCCGGTCGCGATCGTAAAGTGGATATCAAGCCGTTTGCTATCCAGGGACTGCCGATGTCCATTCAGCCGACCCAGCTGTTGACGGAAACCCTTAACGAGCGCCAGGCGCGCGTGCTGAGCCTCAACGAGCTGAAAGACAAGCTTGAAGAGATGGAAGGGGTGCAGTTCAAGCAGTTCAACTCGATAACCGATTATCACTCGCTGATGTTCGATCTGGGCGTTGTCGCGCGTCGTCTGCGTTCGGCCTCCGACCGCAGCAAATACTATCGCCTGATTGAAGCCTCGCTGTACGGCGGGATCTCCAACACCATTACCCGCTCGCTGCGCGACTACCTGCTGCCGGAAAACAGCGGCGTGCGTAAAGCGTTCCAGGATATGGAAGCCGCGCTGCGCGAAAACCGCATGACGCTCGAAGCCATTCGCGTCACCCAGTCCGATCGCGACCTGTTTAAACACCTGATCAGCGAAGCGACGAACTATGTTGCGGCGGACTATATGCGTCACGCCAACGAACGTCGCGTGCATCTGGACAAAGCGCTGGAGTATCGTCGCGATCTCTTTACCTCGCGGGCGCAGCTGGCGGCAGAGCAGTATAAGCACGTCGATATGGCCCGTGAACTGCAGGAACATAACGGCGCTGAAGGCGATCTGGAAGCCGATTATCAGGCGGCCAGCGACCACCTGAATCTGGTTCAAACCGCGCTGCGCCAGCAGGAAAAAATCGAGCGCTATGAAGCGGATCTCGATGAACTGCAGATTCGTCTTGAAGAGCAGAATGAAGTCGTCGCCGAAGCGACCGATTTGCAGGAAGAGAACGAAGCCCGCGCAGAGGCCGCTGAACTGGAAGTGGATGAGCTGAAAAGCCAGCTCGCCGACTACCAGCAGGCGCTGGATGTGCAGCAGACCCGTGCCATTCAGTACAACCAGGCGCTGCAGGCGCTGGAACGTGCGAAGGCGCTGTGTCATTTACCGGATTTAACGCCGGAAAGCGCCGACGAATGGCTGGAAACATTCCAGGCCAAAGAGCAAGAAGCGACGGAAAAAATGCTGTCGCTGGAACAAAAAATGAGCGTGGCGCAGACCGCCCACGGTCAGTTTGAGCAGGCTTACCAGCTGGTGGCGGCCATCAACGGCCCGCTGGCGCGTAATGAGGCCTGGGACGTGGCGCGCGAGCTGCTGCGCGATGGCGTCAATCAGCGTCACCTCGCCGGGCAGGCACAAGGGTTGCGCAGCCGTCTGACCGAGCTGGAACAACGTCTGCGCGAGCAGCAGGATGCCGAACGCCAGCTGAGTGAATTCTGCAAGCGTCAGGGTAAACGCTACGAGATCGACGATCTGGAAGCGCTGCATCAGGAGCTGGAAGCGCGCATCGCCTCCTTGTCCGACAGCGTCTCTTCTGCCAGTGAACAGCGCATGAACCTGCGTCAGGAACTGGAGCAGCTGCAGTCGCGCACTCAGTCTCTGCTGCGTCGGGCGCCGATCTGGCTGGCCGCGCAAAATAGCCTCAACCAGCTCTGCGAGCAGAGCGGTGAGCAGTTTGAATCAAGCCAGGATGTCACTGAATATCTCCAGCAGCTGCTGGAGCGCGAGCGCGAAGCCATCGTCGAACGTGACGAAGTGGGCGCCCGTAAACGCGCCATCGACGAAGAGATCGAGCGCCTCAGCCAGCCGGGAGGGTCTGAAGATCCCCGTCTGAACGCCTTGGCTGAACGTTTTGGTGGCGTACTGCTGTCGGAAATTTATGACGATGTCAGCCTTGAAGACGCCCCGTACTTTTCCGCGCTGTATGGCCCGTCGCGTCACGCGATCGTGGTACCCAATCTGGCGCAGATCGCCGAACAGCTGGAAGGGCTGGAAGATTGCCCGGAAGATCTCTATCTGATCGAGGGCGATCCGCAATCCTTCGATGACAGCGTATTCAGCGTCGATGAGCTGGAAAAAGCGGTTGTCGTTAAGGTAGCCGATCGCCAGTGGCGCTACTCGCGTTTCCCGACCCTGCCGCTGTTTGGCCGCGCCGCGCGTGAAAGCCGCATCGAGAGTCTGCATGCCGAGCGTGAGGATCTGTCAGAGCGTTTTGCGACCCTCTCTTTTGACGTGCAGAAAACGCAGCGTCAGCATCAGGCCTTCAGCCGCTTTATCGGCAGCCACCTGGCCGTCGCGTTTGAAGACGATCCGGAAGAAGAGATCCGTAAGCTCAACAGCCGCCGCGGCGAGCTGGAGCGCGCGCTCAGCGCGCACGAAAGCGACAACCAGCAGAACCGGGTGCAGTTTGAGCAGGCGAAAGAGGGGGTTTCCGCCCTTAACCGCCTGCTGCCGCGCCTTAACCTGCTGGCGGACGATACGCTGGCCGACCGCGTTGACGAAATTCAGGAACGGCTGGATGAAGCCCAGGAAGCGGCGCGCTTTATTCAACAGTATGGCAATCAGCTGGCGAAACTGGAGCCGATCGTTTCCGTCCTGCAGAGCGACCCGGAACAGTTTGAACAGCTGAAAGAAGACTATGCCTATGCGCAGCAGATGCAGCGCGATGCACGGCAGCAGGCGTTTGCGCTGAGCGAAGTGGTTCAGCGTCGTGCCCACTTCAGCTATTCCGATTCGGCGGAAATGCTGAACGGCAACAGCGATCTCAATGAAAAACTGCGTCAGCGCCTGGAGCAGGCGGAGGCTGAACGCAGCCGCGCCCGCGACGCGATGCGTACCCATTCCGCGCAGCTGAACCAGTACAATCAGGTGCTGGCGTCGCTGAAAAGCTCCTTTGATACCAAAAAAGAGCTGCTGAGCGATCTGTACAAAGAGCTGCAGGATATCGGCGTACGCGCCGACAGCGGTGCGGAAGAGCGTGCGCGTGCGCGCCGCGATCAGCTGCATACGCAGTTAAGCAACAACCGCTCACGCCGGAATCAGCTGGAAAAAGCGCTGACTTTCTGTGAAGCCGAAATGGACAACCTGACCCGCAGGCTGCGTAAACTTGAGCGCGACTACTGCGAAATGCGTGAGCAGGTAGTGAGCGCCAAGGCGGGCTGGTGTGCGGTTATGCGGCTGGTGAAAGATAACGGGGTCGAACGTCGTCTGCATCGCCGCGAGCTGGCCTACCTCTCCGCTGACGAGTTACGCTCGATGTCGGATAAAGCGCTGGGTGCGCTGCGTCTGGCCGTATCGGATAACGAACATCTGCGCGATGTGCTGCGTGTTTCCGAGGATCCGAAACGTCCTGAACGTAAAATTCAGTTCTTTGTCGCTGTCTACCAGCATCTGCGCGAGCGTATCCGTCAGGATATTATCCGCACCGACGACCCGGTAGAAGCGATTGAACAGATGGAAATCGAACTGAGCCGTCTGACGGAAGAGTTGACCAACCGCGAGCAGAAGCTGGCCATCAGCTCCCGCAGCGTGGCCAACATTATTCGCAAAACGATCCAGCGCGAGCAGAACCGCATCCGTATGCTCAACCAGGGGCTGCAAAGCGTCTCCTTCGGCCAGGTCAACAGCGTGCGCTTGAATGTCAACGTGCGGGAAACCCACTCGACGCTGCTTGATGTGCTGTCCGAACAGCACGAGCAGCATCAGGATCTGTTTAACAGCAACCGCCTGAGCTTCTCGGAAGCGCTGGCGAAGCTGTATCAGCGTCTGAACCCGCAGATCGATATGGGGCAACGCACGCCGCAGACCATCGGCGAAGAGCTGCTCGACTACCGCAACTATCTGGAGATGGAAGTGGAAGTCAACCGCGGCTCCGACGGCTGGCTGCGCGCAGAATCCGGCGCGCTGTCCACCGGGGAAGCTATCGGTACCGGGATGTCGATTCTGGTGATGGTAGTGCAGAGCTGGGAAGATGAGTCTCGTCGCCTGCGCGGCAAAGACCTGTCGCCGTGCCGTCTGCTGTTCCTTGATGAAGCGGCGCGTCTCGATGCCCGCTCTATCGCCACGCTGTTCGAGCTGTGCGAACGTCTGGAGATGCAGCTGATTATCGCGGCGCCGGAAAACATCAGCCCGGAAAAAGGCACCACCTATAAGCTAGTGCGTAAAGTGTTTAATAATCACGAACACGTCCACGTTGTCGGGCTGCGCGGCTTTGCCGCACAGTTGCCGGAAACGCTGCCTGGAACGGCGGATGCCTCTTAGCGGTCATCGATCGATAGATAAAAGGGCGACTTGATGTCGCCCTTTTTGTTATCGGATTCGCTAAGTTAACGCTTTATAATCTTTAAACTTCTTTACATTTGGGGAGGCAAAAGCTTTTGCGCCTCTATATACTGAGAGTAAAACCCGTTTTTACGGGCGGCAATGTGACAACAGGGGGCAAGGGATGTTGCTAAAAAAACGCTATGGTCGTCAATTGTCAGCGCTGAGTTTGAGCCTGGCATTTGCATTTGCTCCACTGTTTAATGCCCAGGCCGAAGAGCCTGAAATCGTACCCACAGACAGTTCTGCGACGATGGGGGAGCTGTCGTCTGCGCTTACCCAGAGCGATGGTCAGTCCGCGACGGTCGCGAAAATGGCCGGGGAACAGCCGCTGGCTGCCGGCGCCGCAGAAAAAAGTCGCGCCGCGATAACGGCACAGCTGCCGGCCGGCTATCAGCCCGTGTTTATGAACCCGCTGGTGTCGCTCTATGCGGCCAGAGATATGAAGCCGATGTGGGAGAACCGCGGGGCGGTTCAGGCTTTCCAGCAGCAGCTGGCTGAGGTCGCCATCGCCGGTTTTCAACCGCAATTTACCACCTGGGTAAGTCTGTTGACCGATCCGGCGGTAAGCGGTATGGCTCGCGACATCGTGCTCTCCGACGCCATGATGGGATACCTGCATTTTATCAGCGGTATTCCGGTGCAGGGGAACCGTTGGCTGTACGGAACGAAGCCGTACACCATGGCGACCCCGCCGCTGTCGGTAATTAACCAGTGGCAGCTGGCGCTGGATAATGGCTCTCTGGTGCCGTTTATTGCCGGACTGGCGCCGAAGCATCCGCAGTATGAGGCGATGCATCGGGCGCTGCTGGCGCTGGTGGCCGATTCCCGTCCGTGGCCGCAGCTGACCAGCAACGCGTCGCTGCGTCCGGGAGAGTGGAGTAACGACATTGGCGCGCTGCGCGAAATTTTACAGCGCAACGGTATGCTTGATGATTCCGCGAAAATTGCTCTGCCGGGGGATGTTGTCAGTCCATCTGCCGGGAAGAAGAGTAAAACCGCGGCGCGCGGCGTCTACGATCGCCAGCTTGTTGAGGGCGTTAAGCGCTTCCAGGCCTGGCAGGGGCTGGGCGCCGATGGCGTGATTGGTCAATCCACCCGTGACTGGCTCAACGTTTCCGCGGCCCAGCGCGCCGGCGTGCTGGCGCTGAACATTCAGCGCTTGCGTCTGCTGCCGGGAAAACTGTCTACCGGCATCATGGTCAATATTCCGGCCTTCTCGCTGGTCTATTACCAGGATGGTAGCCAGGTGCTGGCATCGCGAGTGATTGTCGGGCGGCCGGATCGTAAAACGCCGATGATGAGCAGCGCGCTAAACAACGTGGTGGTTAACCCGCCGTGGAACGTACCGCCGACGCTGGCGCGCAAAGATATCCTGCCGAAGGTGCGTAACGATCCGGGCTATCTTGAGCAGCATGGTTACACCGTGATGCGCGGCTGGAACAGCAAAGAGGCTATCGACCCGTATCGGGTTGACTGGTCGACGATCACCGAAAACAATCTGCCGTTCCGTTTTCAGCAGGCGCCTGGCGCGCGTAACTCATTGGGGCGCTATAAGTTTAATATGCCCAGCTCCGATGCTATCTATCTGCACGATACGCCGAACCACAATCTGTTCCAGAAAGACGTGCGGGCCTTAAGCTCCGGCTGCGTGCGGGTCAACAAAGCCTCGGAGCTGGCGAATATGCTGCTGCAGGATGCCGGCTGGAACGACACGCGGATTTCCGATGCGCTCAAGCAGGGCGATACCCGCTATGTCAATATCCGCCAGAATATCCCGGTCAATCTCTATTACTTGACCGCCTTCGTCGATGCGGATGGCCGCATGCAATATCGCACAGATATTTACAATTACGATCTCACCGCGCGATCTGGCGCACAAATTCTGGCGAAAGCAGAACAATTAATCAGGTAAATGAAGTAGTTCAACGAATTTCGTTGTCCTAACTCTCAGTGAAAACAGGCCCTGTTCCTCTACAGGGCCCGTATTTACTGGGGTTAGGCTACCTTGACGTTGGCAATAATGCCCGGTAAGGTGCCTTTCGTGCGCCAGAAGTGCATATATTCGATTCATTTACTTGTAGACCTGATTATCATGGACAAATTTGACGCTAATCGCCGCAAATTGCTGGCGTTAGGTGGGGCTGCGCTCGGTGCTGCCGCCATTCTGCCTGCGCCGGCATTTGCTACCCTCTCGACCCCCCGACCGCGTATTCTGACGTTGAATAACCTGCATACTGGTGAATCACTCAAGGCGGAGTTTTTCGATGGCAGAGGCTATATTCAGGATGAATTAGCAAGGCTTAACCATTTTTTCCGTGATTTTCGCGCGAATAAAATTAAGCCAATCGATCCGAGTTTGTTTGATCAACTCTATCGTCTGCAGGGATTACTTGGTACCAATAAACCTGTTCAGCTTATCTCAGGCTATCGTTCCCTTGATACCAATGACGAGCTCCGTGCACGAAGCCGTGGTGTGGCGAAACATAGCTATCACACCAAGGGACAGGCAATGGATTTCCACATAGAAGGCATTTCGTTAAGCAATGTTCGCAAAGCGGCGTTATCTATGGGCGCAGGTGGTGTAGGATACTACCCACGTAGCAACTTTGTGCATATTGATACCGGTCCGGTCAGGCACTGGTAACGAAAGGAGCATCATGAACTATCGTATTATTCCGGTTACCGCGTTCGCTCAGAACTGTTCTTTAATCTGGTGCGAGCAAACCCGGCTCGCCGCGTTGGTCGATCCCGGCGGTGACGCTGAGCGAATCAAACAGGAAGTTGCGGCAGCAGGCGTCAGCCTGATGCAGATTTTGCTCACCCACGGTCATCTCGATCACGTTGGTGCGGCGGCCGAACTGGCACAACACTATGGCGTGCCGATTATCGGACCGGAAAAAGAAGATGAGTTCTGGCTGGAAGGTCTGCCGGCGCAAAGCCGGATGTTTGGTCTGGAGGATTGCCAGCCGTTGCAGCCGGACCGCTGGCTCAATGAAGGCGACGTCGTCAGCGTGGGGAACATTTCTCTGCAGGTGCTGCACTGTCCCGGGCATACGCCAGGACACGTGGTCTTTTTTGATGATGCTTCCCGGCTGCTGATTTCCGGCGATGTGATTTTTAAAGGTGGCGTTGGGCGCAGCGATTTCCCGCGCGGCGATCACGGTCAGCTGATTGATGCGATTAAACGTAAGTTATTGCCTTTGGGTGATGACGTGACGTTTATTCCCGGTCACGGGCCGATGTCGACGCTGGGCTATGAGCGTCTGCACAATCCTTTCCTGCAGGATGAAATGCCCGTCTGGTAATCACCGTGACGGGATATAAAAAAGGCCGCGGAAGCGGCCTTTTTTTGTCGGCTGCGAGATTACAGCACGGCGACAATCGCTTCACACAGTGGCGCCATATTATCTGGCGTCATGCCCGCAACGTTAATACGTCCGGAAGCCACGGCGTAAACCGCGAACTCTTCACGCAGACGCAGCACCTGCTCTTTGGTCAGGCCGCTGAACGAGAACATGCCGTTTTGCTTGATGATGAAAGAGAAGTCGCGGCTGGCCCCTTTTTCCTGCAGGGTATTGACGAACAGCAGACGCATACGCTGAATACGCTGGCGCATATCGGTCAGCTCTTGTTCCCAGATAGCACGCAGTGCATCGTTGCTGAGAATCGTCGCCACCACCGACGCACCGTGCGCAGGCGGGTTGGAGTAGTTCGCACGAATCGCCGACTTCATCTGAGTGAAGGCGCGGTCAACGGTCTCGGCATCTGCCGCAACCAGCGTGCAGGCACCCACGCGTTCGTTGTACAGGCCAAAGTTCTTCGAGTAGGAGCTCGCAACCAGCAGCTCTTTATGCAGCGCAACGAACGCGCGCAGACCTTCGGCATCTTCTTCCAGACCACGGGCAAAGCCCTGGTAGGCGAAGTCGAACAGCGGCAGCCAGCCTTTTTCAACGGACAGCTGCGCCAGCTGCTGCCACTGCTCCAGCGTAGGATCGATACCGGTTGGGTTATGGCAGCAGCCATGGAACAGAACCACGTCACCCGCCTGGGCTTCATTGAGGCTTGCCAGCATACCGTCGAAGTCGAGGGTATGGTTGGCCGCATCGTAATAGGCATATTCGCGAACTTCCAGACCTGCGGAATTAAAGACGCTTTTGTGGTTCGGCCAGCTCGGGTTGCTTACCCAGACGCGTTTTACTGCGGTGTTCTTCGCCAGGAAGTCAGCGGCAACGCGCAGGGCGCCGGTGCCGCCAGGGGTTTGGGCGGTACGTGCGCGCTTATCGCTGATGATGGCGCTTCCTTTACCGAACAGCAGTTCCTGGGTGCAGCGACCAAATTCCGCAATACCGTCGATACCCAGATAGTTTTTTGTGGTTTCATTTTCCAGCAGATACTGTTCTGCTTTTTTAACGCTGGTCAGGACCGGGGTTTTACCCGTTTCATCTTTGTAAACACCAATCCCGAGGTTAATTTTAGTCGGGCGGTCATCGGCACGAAACAGATCGGCCAGGCCTAAAATGGGGTCGGCAGGGGCGGCAGTAATGTTCTCAAACATGACGAGGTTCCATTGTGATTACTGAGGGGATTTCGCTATCAGGGTAACGGGAGATTTACAAATTGCCAACCGTTTGCGACAAAAAGCGAGAAGGTTTTCGAAAGTTACGATCTTTATCTTAGTAATGTAGAAAAGCAGGACCGAAGTCCTGCTTTTTAGGCATATCACGAAGGGGTGTACTGATTAGAACTGGTAAACGATACCGACTGCAGCCTGGTCATCGGTGGCCACTTTAGCGGTTTCGGTATAGCTGTTGTCGTCCAGCAGGTTGAATTTGTATGCTGCATAGACGTTCATGTTCTTGTTGAAGTAGTACCAGGTACCCACTTCGATGTATTTAACCAGGTCAGCATCGCCGCCGGAGAAACCGGTACGGCCCTGCAGGTTTTTACCTTTAGTCTGAACGTAGCCGATGGACGGACGCAGACCGAAGTCGAACTGATACTGAGCAACGGCTTCGAAGTTCTGAGTTTTGCCAGCGAAGTAGTTCGCCTGGTTTTCCGGGGTCATGTTGTAGGTCTGAGAGTACATGACTGCTGCGTAGATGTTGTTGGCATCGTACTTAGCGGAGGTTGCCCATGCTTCAGCTTTGTCGCCGTTACCGTCAGCTTTCTGTGCGACGCTACGGTTAGAAGAGGCGTAACCTGCAGACAGCGCGACACCGTTGTCAAATGCATAGGTCGCAGAGGTGCTGACGCCGTCGCCGTTTTGTTTCTGGATAGCACGGCTGCTGTCGTTTTTACCCTGGTACTGCAGCGCGAAGCTCAGACCGTCAACCAGACCAAAGAAGTCAGAGTTACGGTAGGTCGCTACGCCGTTGGTACGACCGGTCATGAAGTTGTCGGTGTAGTTCCAGCCGTCGCCGCCCCACTCAACCAGCATATCGGTTGCGGATTCAACGTCGTAGATAGCACCGTAGTTACGGCCGTAGTCGAATGAACCGTATTCACCCGCTTTCAGACCCGCGAAGGCCAGACGAGTTTTGGTACCCTGGGAACCTTCAACGTTGGACGCATCCATGTTGTATTCCCACTGGCCGTAACCGGTCAGCTGATCGTTGATCTGGGTTTCGCCTTTCAGGCCGATACGTGCATAGGTGGTGTCGCTGCTGTTGGTGTCACCATTGGTGGTCCAGACGTGCTCACCAACCATTTTCCCGTAGAAGTCCAGTTTGTTGCCGTTTTTGTTATAGATTTCTGCAGCGTTAGCTGCGCCGGCTACCAGCAGGGCAGGGATTACCACTGCCAGAATATTGCGCTTCATCATTATTTATTACCCTCATTAATATTTTTTATATGAACACTTGCCACTGCCGCCAATAAATTCCGTCAATAAAAATTTACAGAACTATTGATGATAGTTTGGTGTCTGAAGGCATCTTTCCATCCGCGCCAGCGTTTCGCTAGCCGGAAAATGCTACCAATGTCGCATATGAGTAACAATAAGAAAAAGTATGTAACTAAATGTGTATTTTCTGGAACTTTGTGAACTCAATCAAAATTCCGTTCCACTTTGCGCGTAAAACAAACAGACCATATATATCTATATGAATTAATTATGATTAATTTAGATAAAGACCCATTTGTGCATTTTATGTCTGCATTTCGCTTTTTTTTCACTCAGCATTTGTCTTTACATCTTGTGCTGCGTGAGGTTAAAAAATGAACAAAATTATCAGGCATTTCGTCGATGAATGAACATAAGGTGCGGTTTGCGGGATGAGAAGAAGTCGTAATAGTGAGTAACATAAATGTGAACTGGAAGGGTTGATGTTTAAATTTCTTGATATTCATTAACAGAGCCTGACATAAAAAAAGGCCAGCTTACGCTGGCCTTCGGCAATGATAAGAAAAATTAATCAGAATGTGGCGTTGCGTGGAGTCCGCGGGAACGGGATCACATCACGCACGTTTTGTACGCCGGTGACATAGGCGATCAGACGCTCAAAGCCCAGGCCAAAGCCGGAGTGCGGTACGGTGCCGTAACGACGCAGGTCGCGGTACCACCAGTAGTCTTCTTTATTAAGACCCATCTCCGCCATACGCGCGTCAAGCACATCCAGGCGCTCTTCACGCTGGGAACCCCCGATGATTTCACCGATGCCAGGCGCCAGAACGTCCATGGCGGCGACGGTTTTACCGTCTTCATTAAGGCGCATATAGAACGCCTTAATGTCTTTCGGATAGTTTTTCACGACGACCGGCGCTTTGAAGTGTTCTTCAGCCAGGTAGCGCTCGTGCTCGGAAGAGAGGTCCACGCCCCAGTAAACCGGGTTTTCAAACTGCTTACCGCAGTTTTCCAGAATGGTGACGGCGTCGGTGTAATCGACCTGAGCGAAGTCGGCATCAATAAAGCGCTCCAGACGGGAAACGGCTTCTTTGTCCACGCGCTCGGCAAAGAACTTCATATCGTCCGCGCGTTCTTCCAGTACCGCCTTGAAGACGTATTTCAGCATGGCTTCCGCCAGGCCTGCGACGTCGTTCAGGTTGGCAAACGCGACTTCCGGTTCCAGCATCCAGAACTCCGCGAGGTGGCGGCTGGTGTTGGAGTTTTCGGCGCGGAAGGTTGGGCCAAAGGTGTAGATTTTAGACAGCGCACAGGCATAGGTCTCACCGTTCAACTGGCCGGATACGGTCAGGAACGACTCTTTACCAAAGAAGTCTTTATCGAAATCTACTTTGCCCTGATCGTTACGCGGCAGGTTTTCCAGATCCAGCGTAGAGACACGGAACATTTCACCCGCGCCCTCGGTATCGGAGGCGGTAATCAGCGGCGTGGAAACCCAGAAGAAGCCCTGCTCATCAAAGAAGCGATGCAGCGCTTGTGCCAGGGTATGACGCACGCGGGCGACCGCGCCAATCAGGTTGGTACGCGGACGCAGGTGCGCAACTTCACGCAGATACTCGATGCTGTGACGCTTAGCGGCCATCGGATAGGTATCCGGATCTTCTACCCAACCTGTCACTTCAACGTGGCTGGCCTGGATTTCAAAACTTTGACCCTGGCCTTGAGATGCCACGATTTTACCCGTAATGACGACCGAGCAGCCGGTGGTCAGGCGCAGCACTTCCTGATTGTAATTGGGCAGAGAATTATTAATAACGGCCTGTACAGGATCAAAGCAGGAACCGTCATAGACGGCCAGGAAGGAAAAGCCAGCTTTTGAATCTCGGCGGGTACGTACCCATCCGCGCACGGTGACTTCGCTGTCAACGGCAACACGGCCCTGGAGTACGTCGGCTACAGGCACAACGCTCATAATAGTCTCTCTATTCGTAGTCCAATAAAAAAATCTGTTTCCCCCGATAATGGGGGATATCTATGTTACCTGTCATCTTCCATCAGACAAGCAGATTTCGCACCATCAAGGGGAGTTTTCGGAAATAAATAAAGAACAAGGAGCCAGAGCGGCTCCTTGCGATGATGAATGTGGTGATTAACTGGCCTTTTTCACCGGCGGAAGGTCAAAGGCTTTACGCAGTGCCCGGACAAACGCCTTGTCGTGGCAGATGGTTTTCCCCGGGCTGTCGGAGAGTTTCGCGACCGGCTTACCGTTACATTCCACCAGCTTTATCACGATGTTTAGCGGTTTAACCTGTGGAATGTCGCAGGTTAAACGCGTACCAATGCCGAAGCTCAGATTGACCCGCGAAGAGAAGTGGCGATAGAGATCGACGGCTTTTGCCAGATCGAGGTTATCGGAAAAGACCAGCACTTTACTCATGGGGTCGATCCCCAGCTTCTGGTAATGCGCGATGGCTTTTTCGCCCCACTCGACAGGGTCGCCGGAATCGTGGCGCAGCCCCTGGTAGCGGCTGGCAAACTCCGGGCCGAAATCGCGCAGGAAAGCGTCCATGGTAATGCAGTCGGTGAGGGCGATGCCGAGTTTGTCAGGATACTCTTCCAGCCAGGCTGCCAGCGCCGCGCGCTGGCTGTTGGCTAAACTGGGGCTGATTTGCTGATGTGCCTGGAACCATTCATGCGCCTGAGTGCCCATTGGCGTCAGATGAAGACGGCGAGCCAGATCGTAGTTGCTGGTACCGATAAACCACGGCTCCTGCTGCAGACGTTCGACGATGGCCTGCTGCACTTCACGCGAGAAGCGACGGCGGGTGCCGAAGTCCATCAGACGGAAGTGGCTGAGATCGAGGTCGGCGGTGAGTTGCGCAAAATCAGCCAGCTTGTGTTCGAGGGTTTCCAGCGCTAAATCGACGCTGATTTCCGGCGAGCGATAATGATGGACCAGCTCGCTAATCACCGCCAGCAGCGGAACTTCCCACATGATGACTTCACGCCATGGACCGGACAGGCGAATATTCAGCTTGCCGTTTTCATTGTTGACGGTGACCTGGCCCGGGTCATAACGGAAGTCGCGTAGCCAGTCGAGATAATCCTGAGAAAAGAACGGCAGGGTAGACAACCAGTGATATTCATCGTCCTGCAGCTTCAGGTCGCGCATGGTTTCAACCTGCTCGCGAATTGCGTCGGCGTAGATCCCGAGCAGATCGTCCCCGCGGCAGCGGAACTCCGCCGCAACGTGTACATCGCCGTAGCGGTGGAAGACAGCCTGCTGCATGTGCAGCTTGTAGGCGTCCGTATCGAGCAGCGAGTGCAGTACAGGAGAAGTGAATTGTGTCATGGTGCGCAGTAGCGTCCTCTCACTGGAGCGTTTCCATCAAAAACCGAAGCAGAAAAAAGGAGGCGGAGTATACCTTTATTACCCGACTCTGTCCCGCAGTGACGGTCGATGGCGACGCTGACGGTCATTTGCGAGGCCTAGTTTAATATATTGAACAGGGATCACACCACAAGCTTTGCACCGGGTCGAGCGCATTTCGTGCCTCTTGTGTTATCAATATGTAGCAATTTTCGTATTTAGCGTTGAAAAGATGAAGATTCTGCATAGCGCGATCTACGCAACAGGAATAGACTGGGTTTGACACTTTATGGAACATGCTAAAGGTTTTTTATGACACAACAGCCCCAAGCCAAATACCGCCACGACTACCGTGCGCCGGATTATCTGATTAGCGATATCGATTTGACCTTTGACCTGGATGCCGAGAAAACCGTGGTTACGGCTGAGAGCAAAGTCTCCCGTCACGCGGCGGCGTCCGATGCGCCGTTGCGTCTGGATGGCGAAGACCTGACGTTGGTCTCCCTGCAGGTGGATGGCCAGCCGTGGAGCAACTATAAAGAAGAAAATAACCAGCTGGCGATCGGCGGATTACCGGAACATTTCACCCTGACCATCGTCAATGAAATCAGCCCGGCGGCGAATACGGCCCTGGAAGGTCTCTATCAGTCTGGCGAAGCCCTGTGCACCCAGTGCGAGGCGGAAGGTTTCCGTCACATTACCTGGTACCTGGATCGTCCGGATGTGCTGGCCCGCTTCACAACCAAAATTATCGCCGACAAAACGAAATACCCGTTCCTGCTCTCCAACGGCAACCGCGTGGCGCAGGGCGAGCTGGATAACGGTCGTCACTGGATCCAGTGGCAGGATCCGTTCCCGAAACCGTGCTATCTCTTTGCGCTGGTGGCCGGCGACTTCGACGTATTGCGCGATACCTTCAAAACCCGTTCCGGACGTGAAGTGGCGCTGGAGCTGTTCGTTGACCGCGGCAATCTCGACCGCGCGCCGTGGGCGATGACCTCGCTGAAGAACTCGATGAAATGGGACGAAACTCGTTTTGGTCTCGAGTACGACCTCGACATCTATATGATTGTCGCCGTCGACTTCTTTAATATGGGGGCGATGGAGAACAAAGGGCTAAACGTCTTTAACTCCAAATACGTACTGGCCCGTACCGATACCGCAACCGATAAAGATTATCTCGATATTGAACGCGTCATCGGCCACGAATACTTCCATAACTGGACCGGTAACCGCGTGACCTGCCGCGACTGGTTCCAGCTGAGCCTGAAAGAAGGGCTGACCGTGTTCCGCGATCAGGAGTTCAGCTCCGATCTCGGTTCGCGCGCGGTGAACAGGATTAACAACGTGCGCACCATGCGCGGTCTGCAGTTCGCTGAGGATGCCAGCCCGATGGCCCATCCGATACGCCCGGATAGCGTTATCGAGATGAATAACTTCTATACCCTGACGGTGTATGAGAAGGGCGCCGAAGTGATCCGCATGCTCCATACGCTGCTGGGCGAAGAGAATTTCCAGAAAGGGATGCAGCTGTACTTCGAGCGCCACGACGGCAGCGCCGCCACCTGCGACGATTTTGTCCAGGCGATGGAGGATGCCTCTAACGTCGACCTGTCGCATTTCCGTCGTTGGTACAGCCAGTCCGGCACGCCGGTGGTGAGCGTCCATGACGACTACAATCCGGAAACCGAGCAGTATACGTTGACCATCAGCCAGCGTACGCCGCCGACCGCGGAACAGCCGGAGAAACAGCCGCTGCACATTCCTTTCGATATCGAACTGTATGATAACGAAGGGAAGGTGATCCCGCTGCAGAAAGGGGGCCATCCGGTGCATCACGTGCTGAATGTGACCCAGAGCGAGCAGACTTTTGTGTTCGACAACGTCTACTTCCAGCCGGTACCGGCGCTGCTGTGCGAGTTTTCCGCTCCGGTGAAGCTGGAATATAAATGGAGCGACCAGCAGCTCACCTTCCTGATGCGCCACGCGCGCAACGACTTCTCCCGCTGGGATGCCGCGCAGAGCCTGCTGGCAACCTACATCAAGCTGAACGTCAACCGCCATCAGCAGGGCCAGCCGCTGTCGCTGCCGGTTCACGTCGCCGATGCGTTCCGTGCGATTTTGCTGGATGAGAAGATCGATCCGGCGCTGGCGGCTGAAATTCTGACGTTGCCTTCCGCCAATGAAATCGCCGAGCTGTTTGCGATAATCGACCCGATCGCCATTGCGGCGGTTCGCGAAGCGTTGACCCGCACGCTTGCAAAAGAGCTGGCGGACGAGTTCCTCGCGGTTTACAACGTCAACAAGCTGGCGAGCTATCGCGTGGAACACGCCGATATCGGCAAGCGTTCACTGCGCAATACCTGCCTGCGCTATCTGGCGTTTGGTGAAGTTGAACTGGCGGATAAGCTGGTCGTCGCCCAGTATCATCAGGCCGACAACATGACCGACGCGCTGGCTGCACTGTCGGCCGCGGTCGCCGCGCAGCTGCCTTGCCGCGATACCCTGATGCAGGAGTATGACGACAAATGGCACCAGGACGGCCTGGTCATGGATAAATGGTTTATCCTGCAGTCCACCAGCCCGGCGGACAATGTTCTTGAGACGGTTCGCGGCCTGCTGAATCACCGCTCGTTTAGTATGAGCAACCCGAACCGCGTACGCTCGCTGATTGGCGCGTTTGCCGGCAGTAACCCGGCGGCATTCCACGCCGAAGATGGCAGCGGCTATCAGTTCATGGTGGAGATGCTGACCGAACTCAACAGCCGCAACCCGCAGGTGGCGTCCCGGTTGATTGAACCGTTGATTCGACTGAAACGCTACGATGCTAAACGCCAGGCGCTGATGCGCGCGGCGCTGGAGCAGTTGAAAGGTCTGGAGAATCTCTCCGGGGATCTGTTCGAGAAAATCAGTAAGGCGCTGGCGTAACGGGGCAGGACTCCCGGATAACGGCGCGGATGCGCCTTATCCGGGCTATTCACAATCTCGGGCCGTCGCCCCGCCGGGGCGATCTCCGGGCTGGCTTAACCGTGGCTCAATAAGCGCGGCGCCGATTCGCTCTTACCGCGTTTCATCACTCTGTTCAGCACCTCGGCTTCCAGTTCAGCCAGTCTGGCCGATCCGGTCCGCCGCGGTCGTGGAATATCGACGGCGACATCGAGGCCAATTTTCCCTTCTTCAATCAACAGCACCCGGTCAGCCATGGCCACCGCCTCACTCACATCATGCGTCACCAGCAGTACGGTAAAACCGTATTCCTCCCACAGCGAGACGATCAGATCCTGCATCTCCAGCCGGGTTAACGCATCCAGCGCACCCAGCGGTTCATCGAGAAGCAGCAGGCGAGGACGATGAATCAGCGCGCGGGCCAGCGCAACGCGCTGTTTTTGTCCGCCGGAGAGCGCAGCCGGCCAGTCGCCGGCGCGGTTTTCCAGGCCAACGCTGGCCAGCGCCTGCAGGGCGGCATCACGCCATTGGCCCTTCAGTCCAAGACCGACGTTGTCTATCACCGATTTCCACGGCAGCAGCCGCGAGTCCTGGAACATCATGCGACTGTCTTCCTGGACCTGTGCCAGCGGCGTTGAGCCGGCCAGCAGCTCGCCAGCGTTGGGTTTTTCGAGCCCGGCCAGCAGACGCAGCAGGGTACTTTTGCCGCCGCCGCTGCGCCCGACCACCGCGACAAACTGCCCGGTCGGAATATGTAAATCCAGTGCGTTAAGAATGGTATTTTCGCCGTAGCGTTTGGTCACGCCGTTAAGCAACAGCGGGATCCCTGGGTTCAGACGGGCAGTAGTCATGCGTTGGCCTCCTGAAGATGATAAGCCGGGTTCCAGCGTAGCCAGACGCGTTCCAGCAGCTGCGCGCTGAAGTCGGCCAGTTTGCCAAGAATGGCATACAGAATAATGGCGACCACCACCACATCCGTTTGTAAAAACTCCCGCGCATTCATCGCCAGATAGCCAATGCCGGCATTAGCGGAGATGGTTTCGGCCACAATCAGCGTTAACCACATCAGCCCGAGGGCAAAGCGGATGCCGACCATTATCGAGGGCAGGGCCCCCGGCAGAATCACATGGCGGAACAGGGCGAAGCCGGACAGGCCATAGCTACGCGCCATTTCCACCAGTCCGCGATCGATATTGCGAATGCCGTGCCAGGTGTTGATGTAGATTGGGAACATGGTCCCCAGCGCGACGAGGAAGATTTTGGCGCTTTCATCAATGCCGAACCATAAAATAACCAGCGGAATCAACGCCAGATGCGGGACGTTACGCAGCATCTGAATCGAGGTATCCAGCAGACGCTCTCCCCAACGCGACAATCCGCTTATCAGGCCCAGCACCAGCCCGATGGAACCGCCGATGGCGAAGCCCAGCAGAGCACGCCATGAACTGATGGCCAGGTGTTGCCACAGTTCGCCGCTGGCGGAAAGCGTCCAGAAGGCCTTGAGCACCCCCTCCGGAGAGGGGAGGATGCGGGTGGATAACCAGCCGACGGAAGAGGCGAGCTGCCAGATAATGACGGTCCCCACCGGCAGCAGCCAGGGGGCAACCCGCAGCAGCAGTTTTTGCGCAGACGTAGCCATGATGTGCTCCTTAGCTTTGTGCGACTTTGCGCGGGATAAATTCGTTGGCCACCGCCTCGCCCTGCAGGTGCAGAGGTTGCGGCTGCGGAATCGACGGGATATTGACATCCAGCAGCGGGAACAACAGTTCGCCGACGCGATAAGCTTCTTCAAGGTGCGGATAGCCGGAGAAGATAAAGCTATCGATACCCAGTGCCGCATATTCATTGATGCGTTCGGCTACGGTAGCCGCATCGCCGACCAGTGCGGTTCCCGCACCTCCGCGTGCCAGCCCGACGCCGGCCCACAGGTTAGGGCTGATTTCAAGCTTGTCGCGCCGTCCGTTGTGCAACGCGGCCATCCGCTGCTGTCCGACGGAGTCGGTTTTGGCAAAGGCGGCCTGCGCCCGGGCAATGGTGTCGTCATCCAGATGCGAGATGAGGCTTTCGGCCGCTTCCCAGGCTTCTTCATTGGTTTCCCGGACAATGACATGCAGACGAATACCGAAACGGACCGTACGACCGTGACGAGCGGCTTTTTCACGCACCTGGGCGATTTTTTCCGCCACCTGCTCCGGGGGCTCTCCCCAGGTGAGATAAAGATCGACCTGCTCGGCGGCGAGATCCTGCGCCACGTCGGACGATCCGCCAAAGTAGAGCGGCGGGCGCGGCTGCTGAAGGGGGGGAAACAGCAGCTTCGCACCGCGTACCCGCTGGTGTTTTCCATTGAAGGTCACGGTTTCGCCTTCCATCAGGCGGCGCCAGATATGAGTAAATTCAGAAGAGGCTTCGTAACGTTCGGTATGGTCGAGGAAAACTCCGTCACCGGCAAGCTCCTGCGGATCGCTGCCGGTGACCAGGTTAAACAACGCCCGACCGTTGGACAGGCGGTCGAGCGTAGCGGCCTGGCGGGCGGCGACAGTCGGAGAGGTCACGCTCGGGCGCAGGGCAACAAGAAATTTCAGGCGCTGGGTGACGGGAATCATCGAAGCGGCAACCAGCCACGCATCTTCGCAGGAGCGCCCGGTCGGGATCAGGACGCCGGTAAAACCGAGGCGGTCCGCGGTTTGCGCAATTTGCTGCAGATAGCCGTAATCCACCGGGCGGGCACCCTCTTCAGTCCCCAGGTAGCGACCATCACCGTGGGTCGGTAAAAACCAGAACATATTCAGACTCATGATTTCGCTCCTTGTGCGGTTGCGGGTTGCCAGATGCGGGTACGGATGTCGACTTTTTTCGGCACCAGTTTGTTCTCGTAGAACAGATCGGCCGTTTGCTGCTGCCGGGCGGCGGTTTCGGCACTGACGGGAGTAATGGTGGTCGGCGGCCGATGGTCCAGATAGCTGGCGATCACCGTTTCAGGGAGGCCCATCGTTTTGGCCAGCAGGGTAATGCTTTGCGGACGTTGGCTCAGCGTCAGGGCATCCGCCTGGCTGAAGGTGTCGAGCACGCCGCTAATAAAGGCGCCGTTCTTTTCTGCATAGGGGCGCGAAGCCAGATAGAAAGAGCCGGTTTGTTTCAGATCGGTTCCGTCTTTGAGCACCCGGGCGCTCGCTTGTTGCAGAGCGGCTGAATAGTAGGGATCCCAGATAGCCCATGCATCAACATTGCCCTGTTGAAACGCCGCGCGGGCGTCCGCGGGGGCAAGATAAACGGGCTGAATATCGCTGAATTTTAGTCCTGCCTGCTGTAATGCCCTTAGCAGCAGGTTGTGGGAGCTGGAGCCTTTCTGAAACGCGACCTTACGGCCCTTCAGTTCAGCGACGGTTTTGATCGGGCTGTTTTCCGCGACCAGAATGACTTCCGCTTTTGGCTTCGGGGGTTCCGCGCCGACGTAAACCAGATCGGCACCGGCGGCCTGGGCGAAAATCGGTGGGATATCGCCGGTACTGCCCAGATCGATGCTGCCGACGTTTAGCGCTTCAAGCATCTGGGGACCGGCGGGAAATTCTACCCAGGTGATTTTGCTGTTCGGGTAGCGTTTTTCCAGCAGTTGATGGCTTTTAGCCAGCACCATACTGACGCTGCCTTTTTGGTAGCCGATGCGCAGCGCGTCCGGCGCGGATTGTGCCGCATGGCTCAAGGCCGATAGCGTCAGCAACCCGCTCAGCGCGAGGGTCCTGAAAAGGTTAGGCATGTTCCACCCCGCGGAGGGTCTTGAGCGCGGGAGCGCGGCTGGTCGGGCGGTGCAGCGCCTGCCAGAAGGTCTCCAGCGCCAGGTCGAGGCGTCCCTGCAGATTAGGCGTAAACTGCGGCTTATGTTGATAGTCGGTGACCTGGCTATCGTCGGCGAATACTCCGTGCAGAATCTCCTGCGCTTTCAGGGCGTTGAGCACCGGTTTCAGCGCATAATCCACCGCCAGCATGTGGGCGATCGTGCCGCCGGTGGCCAGTGGCAGGACGATTTTCCCCTCCAGCGCCCGTTCCGGGAGCAGGTCGAGCAGCGTCTTCAGCGCGCCGGAAAAAGAGGCCTTATAGACCGGGGTAGCGATGATAAGCCCATCGGCGCCTGCCAGCTGTTCATTCAGCGTATGTAATGCCGGGTTATCGAAGCGAGCATACAGCAGGTCTTCCGGAGCAAAATTTTGCAAATGCCAGTGGCAGACTTCAACATCTGCCGCGGAGAGCGTCTCTCTGGCATATTCCAGAAGCGCGCTGGAACGGGAAGGGTAACGCGGACTGCCCGCAAGTGTAATGACACGCATCTTCTCTCTCCTTATAACCAAATGTTTGCATTTATCTATAATTGATAACATTTGCTGGCAGTGTGACAGAGCCGATTTATTTCCCTAAATGATTTTTCCACCCTTGTTTTGTCAGAAATTGCATAACGCGGGGGCGAAAAGTAAACGTTTGCGTTGGATGCGAGATTTTTTGTCGTAGGTCAATTCCCTTTCAGGCGTCAATCGAACATAATACGCCCCCGGTTTGCACACCGGGAATCCAGGAGAGTTCATGTACTACCCCTTCGTTCGTAAAGCCCTTTTTCAGCTCGATCCTGAGCGCGCTCATGAAGTTACTTTTCAACAATTACGTCGCGTATCAGGTACGCCGCTGGAAATGCTGGTCCGTCAGAAGGTGCCGTCCAAACCGGTCACCTGCATGGGTCTCACGTTTAAAAATCCGCTGGGTCTGGCCGCTGGGCTGGACAAGAACGGCGAGTGCATTGATGCGCTCGGCGCCATGGGTTTTGGCTCCATTGAAATTGGTACCGTAACGCCGCGTCCGCAGCCGGGGAACGATAAGCCGAGGATCTTCCGTCTGGTGGATGCCGAAGGTTTGATCAACCGCATGGGCTTTAATAACCACGGCGTTGATAACCTGGTTGAGAACGTTAAAAAGGCGCATTTTGACGGTATTCTCGGTATTAATATCGGTAAGAATAAAGATACGCCGGTTGAGCAGGGTAAAGATGATTATCTGATTTGTATGGAAAAAGTCTATCCGTATGCCGGGTATATCGCTATTAATATCTCTTCACCGAATACCCCAGGGCTGCGTACCTTACAATACGGCGATGCCCTGGATGATTTACTCTCTGGTATTAAAAATAAGCAGCTTGAGCTGCAGCAAAAGCATCAGAAATATGTCCCAGTCGCTGTGAAGATCGCCCCGGATCTTTCTCTTGAGGAATTGATCCAGGTGGCCGATAGTTTAGTTCGTCATAATATTGATGGGGTCATTGCCACCAATACTACTCTCGATCGTTCGCTGGTCCAGGGAATGAAATTCTGTGATGAAACCGGTGGCCTCAGCGGTCGGCCATTACAATTAAAGAGTACGGAAATTATCCGTATGCTGGCGACAGAATTAAACGGTCGTTTGCCGATTATCGGAGTCGGAGGGATTGACTCGGTGATCGCCGCACGGGAAAAAATCGCCGCCGGTGCAAGCCTTGTCCAGATTTATTCCGGATTTATTTTTAAAGGCCCTCCGCTGATTAAAGAAATTGTTACCCATATCTAATCTTTTCCTCCTCTGATCCCCCCCAGGGCTTTATTTCCGGCCCTGGTTGTTTTATATTCCTTCATTGTTGCTTATTTAGACATTTTAGTCTTTTCTTAATTTTGGAAATTATTCTGTTGCAGGATGCTATTGCATAAGAGATGCACGGGAAAGAGGACGGGGGAACGATGCGAATTAAACCTGACGATAACTGGCGTTGGTATTACGATGAAGAGCACGATCGTATGATGCTCGATTTGGCCAATGGTATGTTGTTCCGTTCGCGGTTTGCGCGTCGGATGTTGACGCCCGATGCCTTCTCACCTTCCGGATTCTGTGTCGACGATGCCGCACTGTATTTCTCTTTTGAAGAAAAATGTCGCGATATCGAGTTATCGAAAGAGCAGCGCGCGGAATTAGTTCTCAATGCGCTGGTCGCCATTCGCTTCCTGAAACCGCAGATGCCAAAGAGCTGGCACTTCACAACGCATGAAGTCTCCTGGCAGCCTGCCACCGGCGATGCCGCCAGCGCCTGGCTCAGCGATAGCGGACAGCAGGTTAATCTGCTGGTGGTTGAGCCGGGTGAAAATGCCGCGCTCTGTCTGTTGGCTCAGCCGGGCGTGACGGTCGCCGGGCGAGTCATGCAGCTGGGGGATGTGATTAAAATCATGAACGACAGGCTGCAACCGGCACAGGGTATGACCAGCTACAGCCTGGGTCAGGCGGTTTAAAGCGCGCTAAGGCGCCAGCCGTAAGGCCGTTTTCGGTATACAGCTACAGCACAGAATCGTGCCATCGTCAGCGACCGCGTTTTTCTTCAACGGGCTGACCTCGCCTTCTTCCAGTCTGATGCGGCAGCTGCCGCAAATCCCCGCCCGACAAGAGTAGGGGATTCGAATGCCTTTTTGCTCCAGCTGCTCCAGCAATACCTGCTGATTATTGCCGCTAAACCGCTGCCCCTGCCATTCAATTTCAATGACGGCATCCGGCTGTGCGACAACCGCGGGCGTATCGTCGCTCTCGCCTGCGCCATAGGCTTTTGCCGGGCCGCGAGTCAGCACTTCCACTTCATCGCCCACGCGCACTACGCCGCTGTTGCGGGCAATCAGGTTTTGTCCAAAATCGACATCGCCGCTATCCAGCGCGGTGCGGAACCGCTGCAGCGTGGCCAGCGGTTCACCGGAAGGATGCTTTTGCCCCCGTTCCGGACTGACGGTAGTCAGCACGCAGCGGCTGCAGGGTTTTGCTACGTCAAAAACCACGTCACCGATGCGAATCACTTTCCAGGTATCCTCTTCCCAGGCCGCCGCACCGGTCACCACCAGGTTAGGGCGAAACTGTTCCATTCGCACGCTGGCCGGACAGCGTTTTTGCAGATCGCGCAGTGAGGCTTCGTTAGCCAGCAGATAGGGGAAACCATCGGCGAAGGTGAGTGGGACGGCATCGTGGCGCTTCACCCGCCGGGTGAGGCGGGGTCCTAACCAGCGGAGCTGAACATCGCGGTTAAAGAAACCGCTGAGCCACTGGTTGACCGATGGTGGAGCGATCAGCGCGGTGAAGTGATTCCCCCATACCTCGGTAGGCTCCTCCTGCGCCGAAAAATCGCTGAAGCGCACCACCGCGCTGCTGCCGTCTACCGCCGTCAGATGAATACCGTCGTACAGCGGAGATGGCGTAAACTTCACCATCTGCGGAAACTGACGGGCGGTAATAAAGGTGCCATCGGTTTCCGTCACCATAAAGGCGCGATCGAAGGCCAGGCCGCTGATATCGGCAAACGCGTGCGTCAGACCAATTCCACGCATGGATTTGACGGGATGAATAAAAAGTCGCGATAGCGTTAGCATGCGCTGCCTCTGGGCTTAAAAATAAGCCTTTAACTTTATGACATGAGGCGCATATTGGCTATAATGCGCAACAATTTTCTTTTAGTAAAAGTGACGATATGAATTCTCTGTTTGCCAGTACGGCTCGTGGCCTTGAAGAGCTGTTAAAAACTGAACTGGAAGCACTTGGCGCGGTGGACTGCCAGGTAGTCCAGGGCGGGGTCCATTTTCAGGGAGATACGCGCCTGCTGTATCAAAGCCTGATGTGGAGCCGACTGGCTTCGCGCATCATGCTGCCGCTGGGCCAGTGTAGCGTGTATAGCGACCTGGATCTGTACCTCGGTGTGCAGGCCATTCCGTGGACGGAGATTTTCACCCCTGACGCCACCTTCGCCGTTCATTTTAGCGGGCTGAACGATGAGATTCGCAACAGTCAGTACGGGGCGTTAAAGGTTAAAGATGCGATCGTCGATAGCTTCACGCGTAAAAATCTGCCGCGACCCAACGTCGATCGTGAAAACCCCGATCTGCGGATTAATGTCTGGCTGAATAAAGAAACGGCGCACATTTCACTCGATCTTAGCGGCGAAGGTCTGCATCTGCGCGGCTACCGCGACGGCACCGGCATGGCGCCGATCAAAGAGACGCTCGCTTCGGCGATCGTCATGCGCTCTGGCTGGGTTCCGGGGACGCCGCTGCTCGATCCAATGTGCGGTTCCGGTACGCTGCTGATTGAAGCCGCCATGCTGGCGACCGATCGTGCGCCGGGCCTGCATCGCGGTCACTGGGGCTTCAACGGCTGGCTGCAGCACGATGACGCGGTCTGGAAAGAGGTGAAGGCCGAAGCGCAGACCCGAGCACGTAAAGGGCTGGCGGCCTATGAGTCGCGTTTCTATGGTTCTGACGTCGATGCCCGCGTCATTGAACGCGCGCGCAGCAACGCCCGTCGCGCGGGCGTCGGCGAACTGATCGCATTTGAAGCGAAAGATGTCGCCCAACTCAGCAATCCGCTGCCAAAAGGCCCGTACGGAACCGTTATCAGCAACCCGCCGTACGGCGAACGTCTTGAAAGCGAGCCGGCGCTGATTGCCCTGCATAGCCTGCTTGGGCGGACGATGAAAACCCAGTTTGGCGGCTGGAACCTGTCGCTGTTCAGCGCTTCGCCGGAGCTTCTGAGCTGCCTGCAATTGCGCGCAGACAAGCAGTTTAAAGCCAAGAATGGCCCGCTGGACTGCGTACAGAAGAACTACCATCTGGCGGAAAACGACGGCAGCGGCGCGGTCTCCCTGGCGGAAGATTTCGCTAACCGTCTGCGCAAAAATCTGAAGAAATACGAGAAATGGGCGCGTCAGGAAGGGATTGAGTGTTACCGCCTGTATGATGCCGATTTGCCGGAGTATAACGTCGCGATCGACCGCTACGGCGAGTGGGTTGTGGTACAGGAGTATGCGCCGCCGAAGACGGTTGATGCGCATAAAGCGCGTCAGCGTCTGTTCGATATTATCGCTGCAACGATCTCCGTGCTTGGCATTGCGCCGAATAAGCTGGTGTTGAAAACCCGCGAGCGGCAGAAAGGGAAAAACCAGTATCAGAAAATGGCCGAGAAGGGCGATTTCCTCGAGGTTCAGGAGTATAACGCGCGTCTGTGGGTCAACCTGACCGACTATCTGGATACCGGTCTGTTCCTTGACCACCGTATTGCGCGTCGCATGCTGGGCCAGATGAGTAAAGGCAAGGACTTCCTCAACCTCTTCGCCTACACCGGCAGCGCCAGCGTTCATGCCGGCCTTGGCGGGGCGCGTTCGACGACCACCGTCGATATGTCGCGTACTTATCTCGAATGGGCCGAACGTAACCTGCGCCTCAACGGCTTAACCGGACGCGCGCATCGTCTGATGCAGGCTGACGTGCTGGGCTGGCTGCGCGAGAGCGATGAACAGTTCGATCTGATCTTTATCGATCCGCCGACGTTCTCTAACTCAAAACGCATGGAAGATGCCTTCGACGTGCAGCGCGACCATCTGCGTCTGATGACCGATCTCAAACGTCTGCTGCGCAAAGGCGGCACGATTATGTTCTCGAATAACAAACGCGGTTTCCGTATGGATCATGACGGGCTGGCGCAACTGGGGCTGAAAGCGCAAGAAATTACCCAAAAAACGCTGTCTCAGGATTTCGCCCGTAACCGTCAGATCCACAACTGCTGGCTGATTACTGCAGCCTGAAAGGAATAAAGAATGTCATTAATTAGTATGCATGGTGCCTGGCTCTCCTTCAGCGACTCTCCGCTGCTGGATAATGCCGAGTTGCATATCGAAGATAACGAGCGCGTCTGTCTGGTCGGGCGTAACGGCGCGGGCAAATCCACCCTGATGAAAATCCTTAACCGGGAGCAGGGGCTGGATGACGGGCGCATTATTTATGAGCAGGATCTGGTGGTCGCGCGACTGCAGCAGGATCCGCCGCGCAATGTGACCGGAACCGTCTATGATTTCGTTGCGGAAGGTATCGCCGAGCAGGCGGCCTACCTCAAAGGCTATCACGATGTTTCGCAGTTGGTAATGACCGACCCGAGCGACAAGAACCTGAATGAACTGGCGCGTCTGCAGGAGCAACTGGATAATTTAGGGCTGTGGCAGCTCGATAGCCGTATTAACGAAGTGCTGGAGCAGCTTAATCTCGATCCCAACGCCGAGCTCTCCTCGCTTTCCGGCGGCTGGCTGCGTAAAGCGGCTCTCGGCCGTGCCCTGGTCAGCGGGCCGCGCGTGCTGCTGCTCGATGAACCGACCAACCACCTGGATATTGAAACCATTGACTGGCTGGAAGGTTTCCTCAAGACCTTCAAAGGGACCATTATTTTCATCTCGCACGACCGTTCCTTTATTCGCAACATGGCGACGCGGATTGTCGATCTCGATCGCGGCAAGCTGGTGACCTACCCGGGGAACTACGATCAGTATCTGCTGGATAAAGAAGAAGCGCTGCGCGTCGAAGAGCTCCAGAATGCGGAATTCGATCGTAAACTGGCGCAGGAAGAGGTGTGGATCCGTCAGGGGATCAAAGCGCGTCGTACCCGTAACGAAGGGCGGGTGCGGGCACTGAAAGCCATGCGCCGCGAACGTGGCGAGCGCCGTGAAGTGATGGGCAGCGCGAAGATGCAGGTCGAAGAGGCTGCTCGCTCGGGTAAGATTGTCTTCGAAATGGAGAACGTCAACTACCAGGTTGATGGCAAGGTCCTGATTAAAGATTTCAGCGCCCAGATCCAGCGCGGTGACAAAATCGCCCTGATTGGTCCAAACGGCTGTGGGAAAACCACGCTGCTGAAATTGATGCTTGGTCAGCTGAAGGCGGATAGCGGGCGTATTCACGTCGGGACCAAGCTGGAAGTGGCCTACTTCGACCAGCACCGCGCGGAGCTTGACCCGGATAAAACGGTGATGGACAACCTTGCGGAAGGCAAGCAGGAAGTGATGGTCAACGGCAAGCCGCGTCACGTTCTGGGCTACCTGCAGGACTTCATGTTCCATCCGAAACGCGCGATGACACCGGTGCGCGCGCTGTCCGGCGGTGAGCGTAACCGCCTGCTGCTGGCGCGTCTGTTCCTGAAGCCGAGCAATCTGCTGATCCTCGATGAACCGACAAACGATCTGGATGTCGAGACCCTCGAGCTGCTGGAAGAGCTGGTCGACGGTTATCAGGGTACCGTGATGCTGGTCAGCCACGACCGTCAATTCGTCGATAATACCGTTACCGAGTGCTGGATCTTCGAAGGGGAAGGGCGCATCGGGCAATACGTCGGCGGCTATCACGACGCCCGCGGTCAGCAAGCGCAGTATCTGGCGCAAAAGCAGCAGATTAGCAAAAAAGCGGTAGAAGCTGCTCAACCGAAAGCAGAAAGTGTCAAACGAGCGTCAGGCAAACTAAGCTATAACCTGCAGCGCGAACTGGAACAGTTGCCGCAACGGCTCGAAGAACTGGAAACCCAACTGCAAACGCTGCAGGAACAGGTTGCCGATCCTTCTTTCTTTGGCCAGTCCCATGATCATACGCAGCAGGTGCTGGCACAGCTGGCCGAGGCGGAACAGGCGCTGGAAACAGCCTTTGAACGCTGGGAATATCTCGAAGGATTAAAAAACGGCGCATAAGCTGAGGAGTTTTCATGTGCGATCATCATCATGCTGCGCGGCATATTCTGTGCCCACAATGTGATTTGCTGGTGGCTTTGCCGCAGCTGGAGCATCGCCAGAAAGCCGTATGCCCGCGCTGTGGCACGACGCTGACAACTTCGTGGGACGCGCCCCGGCAGCGTCCTACAGCCTATGCGCTGGTAGCGTTGTTTATGCTGCTGTTGGCCAACCTGTTTCCCTTCGTGGATATGCAGGTGAGCGGTCTCAGCAGCGAAATCAAGCTGCTGGAAATCCCCGGGGTGCTGTTTAGCGAAGATTACGCCAGCCTTGGCACCTTCTTTTTACTCTTCGTACAGCTGGTGCCCGCTTTTTGTCTGGTCACCATTCTGCTACTGGTCAACCGCATCCATATGCCGCGCGCGTTAAAGGCGTTTCTGGCGCGCATTCTGTTTCACCTCAAAACCTGGGGAATGGCGGAGATTTTCCTCGCCGGGGTGCTGGTGAGCTTCGTCAAGCTGATGGCATACGGTGATATCGGCGTCGGCTTAAGCTTCGCTCCCTGGTGTCTGTTCTGCATGCTGCAGCTGCGAGCGCTGCAGTGCGTAGACCGACGCTGGTTGTGGGACGATATTGCCCCGATGCCGGCGGTGACGCAGCCGCTGAAGATCGGCGTGACGGGGATCCGCCAGGGACTCCGTTCATGTTCGTGCTGTACCGCGGTTTTGCCCGCTGATGAAGCCGTTTGTCCCCGCTGTCAGACAAAAGGTACCGCGCGACGCAAACATAGCCTGCAGTGGACGCTGGCCCTGCTGCTGACCTCATGCGTCCTTTATCTGCCGGCTAATATCATGCCGATCATGATTACCGATTTACTGGGCGATAAATTGCCGTCAACGATCATGGCAGGGGTGATCCTGCTGTGGAGTGAAGGTTCATACCCGGTGGCGCTGGTGATATTTATTGCCAGTATTATGGTACCGACGCTGAAAATGCTCGCCATTGCCTGGCTGTGCTGGAACGCTAACGGTAACGGGCAGCGTGATTCGGAGCGCATGCACCTGATTTACGAAATTGTGGAGTTTGTTGGCCGCTGGTCAATGATTGATGTTTTTGTCATCGCTGTGCTCTCGGCGCTGGTGCGCATGGGAGGGTTGATGAGTATCTATCCTGCGATCGGGGCGGTGATGTTTGCGCTCGTTGTTGTCATGACAATGTTCTCAGCTATGACCTTTGACCCTCGTTTGTTGTGGGACCGTGAACCAGATTCAAGCCATGAGGAAATGCAGCAGCATGGAAAATAAGAGCGGAGAAGCGAAAGTGCAAAAGGTGAAGAACTGGTCACCCGTGTGGATCTTCCCCATCGTCACTGTGCTAATCGGCGCGTGGATTCTTTTTTATCACTACAGCCATCAAGGGCCGGAGGTGACGCTGATCACCACCAACGCTGAAGGGATTGAAGGGGGGAAAACCCGGATTAAAAGCCGCAGCGTGGATGTGGGGGTAGTCGAGAGCGCCACGTTGACCGACGATCTGACGCACGTAGAGATTAAAGCCCGGCTGAACGCCGGCATGAAGAAACTGTTGCATGAAGATTCCGTTTTTTGGGTCGTCAAACCGCAGGTAGGACGTGAAGGGATCAGTGGACTCGGCACGCTGCTGTCAGGAGCGTATATTGAACTGCAGCCGGGGACGAAAGGTGGGGAACCCGCCCGTTTCCCGCTGCTGGATTCTCCGCCGCTGGCTTCGCCGGATGCCAAAGGGATCCGTATCCTGCTGGAGAGTAATAAAGCGGGTCAGCTGTCGCCTGGCGATCCGGTACTTTTCCGTGGCTATCGCGTTGGATCGGTGGAAACCAGTTCCTTTGATGCCCAAAAGCGCAGGATCACCTATCAGCTGTTTATCAATGCGCCCAACGATCGTCTGGTCACAACCAACGTCCGCTTCTGGAAAGACAGCGGTATTGCGGTCGATCTTTCTTCATCCGGGATGCGCGTGGAGATGGGATCGCTGGCGACCCTGTTCGGCGGCGGCGTCAGCTTTGATATCCCGGAAGGTCTGGATATGGGCGAGCCGGTGGCGAACAAAACGGGCTACCATCTCTTTGACGATCAGAAGAGCATTCAGGATTCAGTCTTTACCCAGCATATTGACTACGTCATGTTCTTTAAAGACTCCGTGCGCGGGCTGCAGCCGGGAGCTCCGGTCGAGTTCCGTGGAATTCGCCTGGGTACCGTCGGGAAAGTGCCGTTCTTTATTCCAGGACTGTATCAGCACCTGAATGAAGACTACCGCATCCCGGTGGAAGTCCGTATTGAACCAGAACGGCTGATCAGTCAGCTCGGCGGCGATCCAAATATCCGTACGCATATTGATGATCTGATTAATCGCGGCTTGCGGGGATCGCTGAAAACAGGGAACCTGGTGACCGGCGCGCTGTATATCGATCTCGACTTCTATCCGAAGGCGCCTCCGCGCGGCAAGATTCAGGAGTTTGGAAGCTATCCGATCATTCCAACAATCAGCGGTGGTCTGGCGCAGATCCAGCAGCGTCTGATGGAAGCGCTGGATAAGATTAACAACCTGCCGATAAACCCGCTGCTGGAACAAGCGACCACCACGCTGGCGCAAAGTGAAAAAACGATGCAGCACGTTCAGACCACGCTGGATAGCCTGAACAAGATAGCGGCAAGCCCGTCAATGCAGCAGCTTCCTGGCGATATGCAGAATACGCTGCGCGAACTGAACCGCAGTATGCAGGGCTTCCAGCCTGGCTCGGCGGCATACAATAAAATGGTGGCCGATATGCAGCGACTGGATCAGGTTCTTCGCGAACTGCAGCCGGTACTGAAAACGCTCAATGATAAGAGCAATGCGCTGGTATTCGAGGCCAAGGATAAGAAAGATCCTCAGCCGAAGGGAGCAAAATAATGAAAAAATGGCTAATTGTGGCTGCGGCCTGCGCGTTGGCGGCCTGCAGCAGTGGGGAAAATAAAACCTACTATCAGCTTCCGGTTGTACAAAGCGGCGCACAAAGCGCCGCCCACCAAAGCAAAAACCTGCTGTGGGTTGAACAGGTCAGCATCCCGGATTATCTGGCGGGCAACGGGGTGGTCTATCAGACCAGTGACGTGCAGTATGTCATTGCCAATAACAATCTGTGGGCCAGCCCGCTCGATCAGCAGCTGCGTACCACGCTGGTGGCGAATCTGAGTGCTCAGCTTCCGGGCTGGGTGGTTGCTTCGCAGCCTCTGGGCAGCGAACAGGATACGCTCAATGTGGCGGTTAATGGCTTCCATGGCCGTTACGATGGCCGGGTCATCGTTAGCGGTGAGTGGTTGCTGAAGCACCAGGGTCAGCTGATTAAGCGCCCGTTCAATATTGAGCTTAAGCAGCAGCAGGATGGCTACGATGCGATGGTGAAGACTCTGGCTCAGGCCTGGTCTCAGGAAGCCACGGCAATTGCCAGCGAATTGAATCGCCTGCCATAAGTAAAATGAATGAAAATGAAGCGCCGCGGTGGACTGAAAAACCCCCGCGGTTTTTTATTTGTCTCGTCAGATCGTTACTTGTGCCGGTTCACATTTTTTGTACAAATGAATTTTCATGTAGCTCACAATTATGACAATGGCGTGAATTTTGCGCATTGACGTTGCCTCTGATTCGCGGTATTCGTTAACCGTGGTTGCATATTTAGTGACCACTGTTTTCTTTTCCACCAGATCAAATAATGAGGGAAACGAGGCATGAAGAGACAAAAACGAGATCGCCTGGAACGGGCACATCAACGTGGATACCAGGCCGGGATAACCGGAAGATCGAAAGAAATGTGTCCCTACCAGACCTTGAACCAAAGGTCCTACTGGCTAGGAGGCTGGCGAGAAGCCATGGAGGACAGGGTACAAACTGCCTGACTGTCTCTTTAAAAAAAGAAGCCTCCGCAGAGCGGGGGCTTCGCCTTTTTCAAGCATTGCTGCTTATCAGAATGCGGACGTATCCTGGAACAGACCCACTTTCAGATCGTTTGCGGTGTAGATCAGACGATCGTCAACCAGCACTTCACCATCCGCCAGGCCCATAATCAGACGACGGTTAACAACGCGTTTGAAGTGAATACGGTAAGTGACTTTCTTTGCCGTCGGCAGTACCTGGCCGGTGAATTTCACCTCGCCAACTCCCAGCGCGCGGCCTTTGCCTTCGCCACCGAGCCAGCCCAGATAGAAGCCTACCAGCTGCCACATGGCATCCAGCCCCAGACAGCCAGGCATAACCGGATCGCCGATAAAGTGGCAACCGAAGAACCACAGGTCCGGGTTAATATCGAGTTCTGCTTCAACATAACCTTTATCGTAGTTACCACCCGTCTCAGTCATTTTGATGACGCGGTCCATCATCAGCATATTCGGCGCGGGTAACTGTGGGCCTTTTGCGCCAAACAGTTCACCACGGCCAGAGGCAAGAAGGTCTTCTTTCGTATAGGATTCGCGTTTATCTACCATGTTTTCAGTAAGCCTTATTTTGAGTTCGGGACGCAGGATAGCTAACACGTGTAAGCTGAACAAGTCCGATCAGTTAGAACCTGAACCACCTAACCAGCGTAGCGGCCACGGAAAACGATGACGACTCTCTTGCTGCGTCGCCTGCGCGATCCGTTCCTGGATGGTTTGCCGTAAAGTTTGCCCTTCGCCATCCCATAGCAGCTGGGTCAGAACCGGCAGCGCTTCCGTGACATCTTCCACCGCCCAGATGAAAAACTGCTCGTCAGCGACGGCCTGCCGGAGTTCTGCTGCCAGACTCAGGTGGCGGATATTTGCCGCAGGAATAATGACCCCTTGCTTACCGGTTAATCCGCGCTGCTGGCAAATGGTGAAAAAGCCTTCGATCTTCTCATTAAGGCCGCCTACCGGCTGCACGCGACCAAACTGATCGACGGAACCGGTAATGGCAATGCTCTGATTAATCGGTACGCCGGCGAGAGCACTGATTAGCGCACATAGCTCGGCCATCGAGGCGCTGTCGCCGTCGACTTCACTGTAGGATTGTTCGAAGGTCAGCGAAGCCGTGAAGGGGAGCTGCTGTTCGAGCTCCAGCTCGGACATCAGGAACGCCTGCATGATCATCATGCCTTTGGCATGGATGTTGCCCCCCAGCTCCGCCTTTCGTTCAACGTCGATGAACTCACCGTCACCGATATGTACGACGCAGCTGATGCGAGACGGTTCGCCAAACGGACGCGGATGTCCGGGGAATTCGATGACCGACAAGGCGTTAATCTGGCCGATGCATTCGCCTTCGGTTTCAATCATTATCTGCTCTTGCAGGATTTCATCCTGAATCCGCTCGGCGAGATAGCCTTCACGCCACTCGCGCCGGGCCAGCATGGTTTGCATCTCTTCCGCGGTGATCTGCCCACCTTCGCAGAACGCCGCTGCTTCTCGCAGCTGACGGGCTATCCAGAGCGGGCACAGCGGTAATGTCTCCTGATCGCCGGTATAACGCGCGGCTTCCTGAATCAACAGGGGCCAGGCGTCAGCGGCCAGTTCCGGTAGTCCGAGCTGCTGCGCGTTTTTCCCGACCCACTGACACCACAGCTTGAGCGTATCCGCATCGGCAATCTGTAGATTCTCTTCGTATTCGCTGTAAATCGCCTGAGCGGAGAGTTCGGGCTCCATCTCCTGGAAATCGGCCAATGAATCACGCTCCCCAACCAGAATCACCTTCAGGCTGAGCGGCATAGAGGGAATCGCGACCGGCAGAGGACGAGACTCGTCAATGGACAGCCAGTCAAAGCGCTGGCGGGCGACCATGCTTTTCAGGCGCATCCAGAGCAGCGGTTGAGCGAGTAACGCGCGCAGAGAGATAATCAGTACGCCGCCGTTGGCCCGGTGCACCAGTCCTGGCTGGAGAGTGATTTCGCCGTTGAATTGCCGTACGCAGCCAAAGAGCTGCTCTGCTTCTATCCAGTCGGCAGATTCAACCGGTGCGGAGCTGGCAAAATTATCGTCGGCATCTTTAGCCGGGGTGAGGGTGACGTTGCCGCCATTGACCTGATAGCGCACACCGTAGAGCGGTGCGGCAGGCTCATGTAAGGTTCGCGTTTCCGTCGCCAGCCACTGCAGGTACTCCGGTTCTTCCGGAGCTTTCACCAGCATGAATGGCGAGATGGTCGGAGTCACCAGAAGCTGCTCCAGACCATAGAATAAACGGGGCTGCAGTTCGCCGGAGAGGCCATCTTCTGCCTGAGCTAAATCGGCTTGTGCAAACAGCGCCTGATAACTTTCCGTATCAGGAGCAAGGTCGTTTCGGGTAAGTTTCGTAATGGTCAAAGTCGCTGTTTTTTAGTCAGATGTAAAACGCGCGATTATACCTGATGCTGCGTCTGAGCACACGGGGGATTGCGTTTGCCGTGATGATTACCGGGTTACCTGCATCACGAATGATGATTTATTCTCAGCACATTGGGAAAAAACTGATATCCTGAAATGAGTTACACGGTCACATTGAGATCGCAATGAAATATCAACAACTGGAAAATCTTGAAAGCGGCTGGAAATGGAAATATCTGGTAAAAAAGCACCGGGAAGGTGAGCTGATTACCCGCTACATTGAAGCCAGCGCAGCGAAAGCCGCGGTCGATGTCTTACTGACGCTCGAAAATGAACCTGTTCTGGTGCATACCTGGATTGAGCAGCATATGAATCCGGAGTTAATGAACCGGATGAAGCAGACAATCCGCGCGCGTCGGAAACGGCACTTCAACGCTGAGCATCTGCACACGCGTAAAAAATCGATCGATCTGGAGTTTATCGTCTGGCAGCGCCTGGCGGGACTCGCGCAGCGGCGTGGAAAAACCCTGTCTGAAACCATCGTACAGTTGATTGAAGACGCCGAGCATAAAGAGAAGTACGCCAGTAAAATGTCCAGCCTGAAGCATGATTTACAGGTGCTGTTGGGGAAAGAGTAGCTGCAGAGGACAGGGCGAGACAGTATCGGGCAGGCTATGTGTTGATGCCAGAAATAAGTCCAAAAAAAACCCCGCAAAAGCGGGGTTTTTTATCGGTAGTAAAACTTAAGCCTGCGGCTGAGTTACTACGTCTTTGTAACCTTTAACTTCGATCTCTACGCGACGATCTGGGCCCAGGCAGTCGATCAGTGCAGCGCGAGCTTTCACGTTGTCACAGGTATTGCCGGTAACCGGGTTGGATTCACCCATACCACGTGCGGAGATTTTGCCAGCCGGGATACCTTTAGATACCAGGTAATCAACAACGGACTGAGCACGTTTCTCAGACAGCTGCTGGTTGTAAGCGTCAGAACCGATACGGTCGGTGTAGCCCAGAACCACTGCAGAACCGTCTTTCGGATCCATGTTGCTCAGCTGAGTGTACAGCTGATCCAGTGCCTGCTGACCTTCCGGTTTCAGGGTAGATTTGTTGAAGTTGAACAGAACGTCAGACTTCAGAGTGAAGTGCTTAGTCGTCACTTCCGGAGCCGGTGCCGGTGCCGGAGCAACAACCGGAGCTGCTTCTTCCTGACCGAAACGGTAAGAAACACCCAGGCTCAGCATGCCGTTGTCAGGACGCGCGCCAACGGTACCTGCGTCACCGATGTTGTTAACCCACTGGTATTCCAGACGGGTAGCGATGTCACGAGTAACAGCCCACTCTAAACCACCAGCAAATACCGGGGATACGCCAGTGTCGTGTTCGCTGCGGGATACGCCGGTAGAACCGTAGTTGCCGTCAGCATCTGCACGCCAGACCATACCACCCAGACGGGTATAGATATCCAGATCGTCAGTGATCGGGTAACCCAGTTTAGCAGTCAGCTGAACGCCCTGAGCTTTGAAAGCGCCGTTGTCTACGCTGCCTTTATAAGCCATACGGCCCAGCCAGTCGTAACCCATTTCAAAACCGAGGTACGGGTTAACCTGATAACCACCGAACGCACCAGCACCCAGCTGATCGTTACGGGTCGGGCCGTTGTTGTTCTGGAAACCGTTACCGTAGAAACCGGTATCGTGATACTGGGACCAGCCCAGTTTACCACCTGCATACCAGGTGTTATCTTTCGGTGCGGCCTGCGCTACGGTAGCGAAGCCAGCCAGTGCCACTGCAATCGCGATAGCTGTCTTTTTCATTTTTTGCGCCTCATTATCATCCAAAATTCGCCATGAAGTTACAAAAGACCTCACGGTTAAATCCTTCACCCGGGGCGTGACTTGTTGTTAACTATGCTGATACATGCAGCGTAAGCCGATCACCCCTGGCGATGTAAAGTCTACAACTTAGTTCGAAACTTACAAGTGTGAACTCCGTCAGGCATATGAAAAAAAAGGGTTGTGTACACAAGATTTAACAAATATGGTTAATTTTTATTCACCAAATAAAGCCGCGAAACCGCATCAGACAGGCATTCCGCTACAAATCACCCTGTTTTAAAAAGGGCATTGTTGTAAGCAAAAAAAATTCCAGGATTAATCCTAATTTGGCTTAATGATACAAATTCGAGTGAATTTTTAGCCCGCTGAGTTGTCTCCCAGCCTGGTTCGTATTTCCAACCGGCCGCATGATAAACCCCATTGCATTACCCTCTTGTGCGGCAATGGCCAGGCGTTCATGCTCTTCTGCCGCCAGCTCATCTGCCAGCCAGCCAATCACCACACTGTAATTCCCAGTGCGCAGCGCGCGGATCATCGACTCGACGGTGTTGAAAGGGGAGAGCTGATTAATCTGCATAACCTTCGACAGCGGTAATCCGGAAGACTGAACCCATTCGCGACTCAATTTCTGCTTCGGCGTCAGCCAGAGCTGCCAGCGAGACTGCTGGCCGAGCTGCTGTAATAAAGGTAGCAGGAGTAATTGTGTCATCATCGGTTGATCTTCACGGTAGACAATTTCACTGATCAGCCCGCTGGCCGGTTGTTCGACAACGTCATGTGAAGGGCGACGTACTGAAGCAGAAGTCAGTGATGAACGATTTGCGTAAGCTGAAGTAAACATAGTCTATCCCGCCTGTGGGTTACTGTATGAATATACAGTATATCCAGCAGGGGAAAAGATCAACCTCATTTATCGCTTCATTGGTTGAAAATTGTACATGATTTTTGTCGATTCCGCGCCTGAGCGTTCTGGTGGGGAGAGCGGAGAGAGCGATTCTTATCACCAATCGTCGTGGCGCAAGCCAAGCGCCTGGCCCATCGCTATATGCACATTGCCCAGGTTTACCATGCGGCTTGCAAACTATTCACCGGCATTTCAGTGAGCAGGGCTGGCGTATTTATTACTTATATATCGGGTATTCCCGCCAGACTGTTTTCTGAAAGCCCCTCGCAAAATGATGATTAAATATTGAACAGTGTAAAAATCATCTTGCTGCAATATACGAAGTCACTTATTTTCTATATTAACGGATCCGTTAACAAATAATCTTCTATTTACATGATTAACAAAGGAATAATCATGAAGAAAATGTCATCTTTACGGTTCCATCAACTCCAGGAATGTTTATCTCCACTCGGCAAAATAAGCTGTCGCCCGCTGTTTGGCGGCTATAGCCTTGCCATAGACGATACCGTTTTTGCCATGGTCGCCGAGGGCGAAATCTATCTTAAAATTTGTGAGCAGAGCGCGGAATATCGCGTTGTGCATGCCACTCCACTCTTGACGATGCGGAAAAATGGTCGCCCGGTCTTACTGAAATATTATCAGGTTGACGAGACCCTCTGGGGGGATAGCAAAACGCTTTTCAATCTATCGGCGTCCTCATTACAAAGTGCACGCAATGAAAAGCGTCTACAGCATGCGTCCGGAAGATTAAAAGATCTCCCGAATATCAGTTTTCATATGGAGCTGCTGTTGATTAACGCAGGCGTGAGCGATGAAAAAATGCTCCGTCAGTTTGGTGCGGAGAAAGTCTGGTTGAAATTGCGGGAATCAAACAAAGCACTTACGTTGAATGTTCTCTATGCGCTGGAAGGGGCTATTGCCGGGGTGCATTCCGCAGCGCTCCCGACGCAGCGGCGTCAGGAGCTTAAGGTATGGGCCGGCAGCCAGCACAAAAATATCGATCTTTACTCGGGTTGAACCGCAACCTGCTTTTGCAACCTGCAGATTTCCGGCAACAGCGCCAGCAGCAGACCAATTTGCTGCAGCACCAGCGGCTCTTTGCTGTCAGCCCGGGGCTCAAGATGTTGGATCCGGGTCTGCAAACTATTAAGCGCCTGCTGCACCCGCTGTTCGTCGGCAGGCGTGTGGTGCAGCGCATCATCAACGTAGCAGACGGCATCATCAAGCAGGGCGAGAATTTCCGCAGTCGTGAGTTTTTCCCGGTGCGCACCGAGTGCGGAAATATAGCTGGTAAAGGTATGGTTCAGGCAAAGTAAACGGAATGCCGTTTCGCGCATGGCTGAGTTAGCCCGCGGTTCCGTCGACAGGTTTGATACCACAGATGCCAGTTCACCATCCCGGCTATGGGCATCGCGACGGGCAACGCGATAGGCCAGGCGGTTATCGCGTCCCTGGTGATATTGCTCGAGGATGGCATCGAGGTAGCGGCAGTTGGCGTTGATAGCCTGATCCAGCGCCCGTGGCAGATTGCGGAACTTCCAGTCTGGCCAGATAAAGCTCACCGCCGCCCAGGCGATAGCACAGCCAATCAGCGTATCGAAAATACGCGGCAGCGCGACCTCGAAACCTTCGCCTAGCAGGTTAAAGCACAGCAGAACCAGCAGGGTGATGAACATCGTCGCGTGGGCATACTGCACGTTGCGAAAAGCAAAGAACAGCACGCCGGTCAGAACAATGAGCAGCAGTTGGCCTTCAACCGATGGCACGAGCAGTAATATCGGCAGGCCTATGGCCACCCCGATCAGGGTACCGATAATCCTCAGCGCGAGTCGATGACGGGTGGCGTTATAGTTCGGCTGGCAGACAAACAGGCTGGTCAGGAGTATCCAGTAACCGTGGTTTAAGCCGGTGAACTGGATAAACGCATAGCCGGTACAGAGGACCAATGACATCCTGACCGCATGACGGAACAGAGCCGATTCTGGCGACATGTTGCGGCGCAGCCGCAGCCAAATATCGCTGAAACTGTTAAGTCCGTCGTCTGCGAGCAGGTTTTCGGTTGCGCTGTTCGCCGGGGCACTGCTGCTTTGCGCCGACTCAATGGTTGCCAGCTGAGCGTCGATAGCGCGGAGATTGTTAAGCAGAAAGCCCAGCGCTTTCATCTGTTCAGACGGAGCGCCGCTGGCCTGCACGCGGTCGAGGGCGGCATCAAGGTGCATAAATGCCCGCTCGAAATGGGCATCGTGCTGGTAGGGCTCGCGTAAAAGAATCGCGCGGGACAGTTTCTGGCATGCCTGCGCCTGCATCGACAGCATGCGCTGGAAGCGGAACATCACATCGCTATAGCGAAAATGATCGCGCAGCGTTTGGTACTGAATGTGCGATGAACTGGCGCGCTCGTGAATATCCTGAGCAACAAAGTAGTATTGCAATGTGCGACGGGTGCCGCGCTGGCCGCGGTCGCCGCGCAGACGCGTCAGCAGAGAGACCTTGGTCTGATTGAGCGTCGTCACCAGTTGACCATTGGCAATGGCTAAATCATATAGCGGCGCCTGGCTCTCATCCTCAATATCCGGGTCAAACAGACGGGATTTAAGATCCAGGTAATGCGCCAGCTGTTCATAGCTGCGCGCAAGATTATCCTGAAGAGGGCGAATCGGGAAAATCAGGTGTCCGCAGAGGGTCAGCAGGTTGTACCAGACTGCACCGGTCAGCAGAAAGAACGGCTGCAGATACCAGCGATCGTAGAGCGTTACCCCCAGCATGGTATAAATGGCGATCAGCAAGGCGCCAAATGCGATGGTGGCGTAACGCTGCCCCAGACCGCCGAGCAAGATAAATCCGGTGGTCGATACGGTTAACCCAAGCGCAAACAGCCAGGGCCAGGGGAACAGTAGCTCCACCGAAGCGGAAGCAATAAAGAAACACACTAGCGTGATGGCCAGATTGCGCAACCGGCCGGCCAGACGATCGTCGAGGTCGGTCAATGCCGCGGCCACCACGCCCAGCGTCAGGGGAATGGTCAGTTTGACTTCGCCAAGCCACCATGGAACGGCGGTTGTGCCGCAGAGTGCGATAAAAATCCTGGCGTTATATAGCCAGGCACTGTTCCATGTATAACGGCGTAGCAAGGGGCTAAGCATGGTCGTGTTCCGTCCGGTTACTGAAAGCGACGACGCGCATTCGCTTCACGCGCGGCGCGAGCCGTTTCGACGGAAACCACTCGACGTCCCACCGGCCATAATGCAATGGCGGCAATTTTAAAATTGGCAATACCGACCGGGATGCCAATGATGGTCAGGCATTGGGCGATGCCGCTGAAAATATGCATCAGGCACAGCCACCAGCCAAAAAAGATAAACCACAAAATATTCAGAATCGTGCCACCGGCATTCAGCAGGCTATTTTTGCCTTGCGGTTCAAGTTCATCGACATGAATGGCTTCATTACCGTAAGGCAGCAAGGAGAGTCGGGTAATCTCCCAGCATGAGCGGGTTAATGGCAGGGTGAAGATCAGGATGATGCTGACCAGAGTTGCCAGCAGCCAGCCCAGCGTGGTGGCGAAACCGCCAAGGATAAAGTTCAAAATATTCAGAATGGTACGCATAAACCCTCAGTTCAGTCCTGGAGATAATAAGTCCTGACCATTGTAACGTTTTTTACGCTGGAGCACCTGGTCGCTGGCGGTTAAACTTAAAAACATCCAACCTGATTGAAATTCGGCATGATATGGAACTTAAAGCGACAACATTGGGCAAACGTATGGCACAGCATCCTTACGACCGGGTGCAACTGCTAAACGCGGGAGTAAAAGTCTCGGGTGATAACCATGAGTATCTTATCCCTTTCAATCAGTTATTGTCAGTTCAATGTAAGCGCGGCCTGGTCTGGGGCGAACTGGAGTTCGTTTTACCGGACAGCAAAGTCGTGCGTTTACACGGCACCGAGTGGAATGAAACGCAGCGTTTTTATCATCATCTGAATACCCTGTGGCAGCAGTGGAGCGCGGAAATGAGCGGTATTGCCGCCGGTGTTCTCCAGCAGCAGCTGGAGGAGGTTGCTCGCGCCAGCGCCGAAGGCAAGTGGCTGACCCGCCAGCAGGTTACTGACATTCAGGTGAAGATTCGCCGTGCGTTGACCGGTCTGCCAATGCCGACCAGCCGTCTTGAGGCTTTCGAGAACTGTCGTGAGCTGTGGCAGCAGTGCCAAAGCTGGCTGGCCGATACCGAAGAGGCCCGGCTGGCTCATAATCAGGCTTTTACGGAATCGATGCTGGAGCAGTATCGCGGATTTTTTACCAGCGTCGAAACCTCTCCGCTGAATCCTGCGCAGGCGCGGGCGGTGGTCAACGGCGAGCGCGCTTTATTGGTGCTTGCCGGGGCCGGAAGCGGCAAAACGTCCGTGCTAGTGGCGCGAGCCGGATGGTTATTAACGCGGGGAGAAGCCGCCGCCGACCAGATTCTGCTGCTGGCATTTGGCCGCCAGGCGGCGCAGGAAATGGATGAGCGTATTCGTGAACGGCTGGGTTCAGAAGAGATTACGGCGCGCACCTTTCACTCTCTGGCGCTGCATATTATTCAGCAGGGCAGCAAAAAAGTGCCGACCATCAGCAAGCTGGAGAGCGACAGCACGGCCCGCCAGACCTTGCTGCTGAAAAACTGGCGCCAGCAGTGTCAGGAGAAAAAAGCGCAGGCCAAGGGGTGGCGGCAGTGGCTGGAAGAAGAGATGGGCTGGCAGGTGCCGGACGGCGAATTCTGGCAGGATAAAAAAATTCAGCGACGGATGGCCAGTCGCCTCGATCGCTGGGTTAGTCTGATGCGAATGCACGGGGGATCGCAGGCGGAGATGATCGCCGGCGCGCCGGAAGAGGTGCGCGACCTGTTCGGTAAGCGCGTTAAGCTGATGGCGCCGTTGTTAAAAGCGTGGAAAACGGTGCTGAAAGACGAAGGCGCGGTTGATTTTTCCGGGTTGATACATCAGGCGATTAATATTCTGGATAAAGGACGTTTCGTCAGCCCGTGGAAACATATCCTGGTCGACGAGTTCCAGGATATCTCGCCGCAGCGCGCCGCCTTGCTTGCTGCGTTGCGTCGGCAGAACACGCAGGCGACGTTATTTGCCGTTGGCGATGACTGGCAGGCTATCTATCGCTTTAGCGGGGCACAACTCTCTTTGACCACCGCATTTAATCACTATTTTGGCGAAGGCGATTGCTGCGCGCTGGATACCACCTACCGGTTTAACGGGCGTATTGGGGAGGTGGCGAACGGCTTTATACAACAAAACCCGCATCAGTTGAGTAAACCATTGAACAGCCTGACGGCCGGAGACAAGAAAGCCGTAACGTTGCTGGCGGACGATAAGCTCGACGATCTCCTCGATAAGCTCAGCGGCTACGCGAAACCGGAGCAGCGGATTTTATTGCTGGCGCGCTACCATCATTTGAAACCTGAGGCGCTGGAAAAAGCGGCGACGCGCTGGCCGCATCTGCAGCTCGATTTTATGACCATCCATGCCAGTAAAGGTCAGCAGGCGGATTATGTCATTGTCCTGGGACTTCAGGATGGTGATGATGCGTTTCCGGCCCCGGCGCGTGAATCCATTATGGAGCAGGCGCTGCTGCCGCAGCCGGAGGATTTTCCGGATGCGGAAGAGCGACGTTTGCTCTATGTCGCTATCACGCGTGCCCGGCTTCGCGTCTGGCTATTGTTCAACAAAGCGCGGCCTTCGCCATTTGTCGAAATGTTAGAAGATCTGGATGTGCCGGTGGCGAGAAAACCGTAAGTGCCGGCGGGCGGGCCGCCGGCCGGGATTACTTCAGCCGGTCGGCGAGGTAACGTTGATAATCCGGGATCAGAATATCGAGAGGTTCAGCGAAGTTCGGCGACAGAATAATAAAGTCGGCCGTTGAGGCATTGGTGGCTACAGGGATGTTCCACACCGTAGCCAGGCGCAGCAGTGCCTTGACATCCGGGTCGTGCGGCACGGCGTTGAGCGGATCCCAGAAGAAAATCAGCACATCGATTTTACCTTCCGAAATTAGCGCGCCGACCTGCTGATCGCCACCCATCGGTCCGCTCAGCATCGCGTTAACCTCCAGCCCGGTTGCGCGGGAGATAAGGTTACCGGTGGTGCCGGTTGCATAGAGTTCGTGCTGGGCCAGCAGCGGCTGGTGGCGCTCAACCCATTTCATCAGCATATCTTTACAGTGATCGTGAGCAACCAGCGCGATATGTTTGCGTGCGGGTAACGTACGTGTCGTCAGTTCCATATTTTTATTCCACATTTTGACCTGCAGACAGATTACTGGAAGTGACTGTTGCTGCAAGCATCCGGGTGAAAATTTTTGACGTATCCGTAAGTCAGGATGCATGGCCCGTTCAGTCGGATTAGCATACACTTGGGCTAAAGAGTGGAGGATTAAATGAAAGAGAACGATATCGCAGGCATTCTCACCTCAACCCAGACGATTGCGCTGGTGGGGGCGAGTGACAAACCGGATCGCCCAAGTTATCGGGTGATGAAATACCTTCTTGAACAGGGCTATCACGTTATCCCTGTTGCGCCGAAAGTCGCTGGTACCACGCTGATGGGGCAGAAAGGCTACGCCACCCTTGGCGATGTGCCGGAAAAAGTGGATATGGTCGATGTCTTTCGCAACTCCGATGCGGCGCTGGCCGTTGCTCAGGAGGCCATCGCCATTGGTGCGAAAACGCTGTGGCTGCAGCTGGGCGTGATTAACGAACAGGCGGAGGTACTGGCGCGCGAGGCTGGGCTGAATGTGGTGATGGATCGCTGCCCGGCGATTGAAATACCGCGTTTAGGGCTGGCGAAGTAAATAAAAAACCCCGCGATAGCGGGGTTTTTTTACATCAGTTACGTAGCCGCGGGGCCTGTAGCTGTCGACGAATCGTTCTGGCCAGCTCGTCCATCGACGGCTGTTCCGGATGTTCGTCGCTGGCTTCACCGCTCAACTGCGCTTCCGCAAGATAAGTGTGGATCGGCTGGCCGTCCTCATCTTCCATGACCACATGATACCAGGGCGACGCGCGCAGTTCGTCATTGGCTGCAATTTCATCCTCTTCCGGCTCGGCGAGCGAGTATACGGGATCGATATCAACAACCACGCCGAGGTAGCCCAATAGCGTATGGCGAACCTGCTGGCCGATACCGAATTTGCTGGCAATCATAGGCACCTCCTGGGAAACGTTATTACCTGCTATATGCGGGCAATGTTCCGCTTTTCAAGTTACATGATGCGACAGGCAAACCCTTTCAGATACAGCCCTTCCGGGTAGGTTGCAATCACCGGGTGATCGGCAGCCTGACGGAACTGTTCTATAAATTGTACATCACGTCCGGCATCAATTGCGGCATCGGCAATGATTTTCTGAAATAAATCGGTCGCCATCAAACCCGAGCAGGAGAAGGTCAGCAGGATACCGCCTGGATTCAAGAGCTGAATCGCCAGCATGTTGATATCTTTATAGCCGCGGCAGGCGCCCATCAGCTGGTTTTTATTCTCGACGAACTTCGGCGGATCCATGACGATAACGTCAAACTTCTCCCCCTGATCGCGATATTTACGCAGCAGTTTAAAGACGTCGTCGCGAACAAATTCCGCTCTGGAAAGGTCCAGCTTGTTCAGCTCTACGTTTTGTTTCGCAATGTCCAGCGCCTCCTGGGAGGTATCCACGCTAATAACCTGGCGGCAGCCGCCCATCAGAGCGGAAACAGCGAAACCACCGGTGTAGGAAAAGCAGTTAAGAACGCGCTTGTCGGTGACATAGCGGCGGGTCGCCAGACGGCTATCGCGCTGGTCGAGGTAGTAACCGGTTTTGTGGCCGCCCTGAATATCTACCAGCAGCTGCATACCGTGCTCGGTAATCGGCAGCAGGGCCGGCGGCAGTTCGCCGACGACGGGACCCTGAGCCAGCTCCAGTCCCTCTTTTTTACGCACCGCGACGTCGCTCCGATCGTAGATAGAGCAGTCCGGAAACAGCGTTTGCAACGCGCTGATGATGGCGGCACGCTGGTATTCAGCACCGGCGCTCAGCAGTTGCAGTACGAAGAAGTTACCAAAACGATCGATGGTCACGCCCGGCAGGCCGTCGGATTCTCCGGCGATCAGACGATAGCTATCAAGGCCATCGCGGGCCGCCAGCCATTCGCGCCAGGTCTGAGCCTGCTGCAGACGACGCTCGAAAAAAGCGTTATCGATAGCTTCATTGCGATCGAAGCTCCAGACGCGAGCGCGGATCTGCGAAGAGGGCGAATACGCGCCGCGGGCCAGCCATTTTCCCTGCGAATCAACGATATCGATGGTCTCACCGGAACGAGCTTTACCTTCCATCCGGGCGACGGCGCCGGAGAAAATCCACGGATGGCGACGCAGCAGGGATTTCTCGCGTCCTTTGGTTAACACTAAGCGGGGGAAAATGGAATCTGTCATGGAGCTACCTTTAAGCAACGGGAATGTCGCACCGAAAAATGGCGCGTAGGTTAGCACAAGTGACCGGCGCAAGCATCATTCCACCTGCGCCGACAGGTGAGCGTTTCGGCACAAAACGCCGGCGCTTTGGCACAATAAAAACCTTCCCGCGATCTTACAGTGATTCCTCACCCAACGGAGGAAAACACGATGAAAACAGGATCCCGGTTAGCGACAATCTTGATTGCGGTTATCAGTACCAGCGCGGCAGCAGCGCCATTTCGCGTTACCAGCAGCGATATGCGCGAAGGCGACAGCCTGGCGACATCCCAACAGTTTAATGGTTTTGGCTGTCGCGGGGGGAATGTCTCGCCCCAGTTGACCTGGGAACATGCGCCGACGGGTACCCGCAGTTTTGCGGTGACCGCCTACGACCCGGATGCACCCAGCGGGAGCGGGTGGTGGCACTGGACGGTGGTGAATATACCGCCGACGGTTTCCAGTCTGGCGACTGGTGCCGGAGATAAAAACAACGCTAAACTGCCAGCAGGCGCCGTGCAGGGGCGGAATGACTTCGGCTATGCGGGCTTTGGCGGAGCGTGTCCTCCGCCCGGGGATAAGCCTCATCGTTACCACTTTACGGTATGGGCGCTGAATACGGCGACATTACCGATTGATGCACAGGCCAGCGGCGCGTTGGTGGGCTTTATGCTGCGCAGCCATGCTATCGCCAGCGCCCAGCTGACGGCCATGTCAGGACGCTAAACGACAGACAGAGAGCTCAAATGCGGAATATTCACTTTCAGCATAACGCGTTATCGGCGGCGGAAATCACCTCCCGGCGATTATATAAACTGCATCGCGTCAGGCTTTTTTCGCCTGCGCTGTGTCGGGTCAATCGAGGAAGTAAAATCATCGTGCAGGGGGCCAGTCAGATGCAGGCCACCCCGCAGCAGCTGATTATTTTGCCCGCCGACGTTGAGCTCGAGGTCATTAATCAGCCGGACAATGGGCTATTTTGTTCTGACCTGCTCTCATTGACCGCCGACCTGCTCGCGGATTTTAAAGCACGTTACATGAGCGAGCCGCCGCCCGGCCGGCTGACATCACTCTGCGCGCCGATGACTCCTGAGCTGTCGTTTATGTGGCAGAACGTGTTGCAAGCGGTGCGTGGGGGACTATCGACGGAACTGCAGCATCACCAGACGATGGGGCTGCTGCTGGCGTTGCAGCAGGCGGGATATGCCGGACCGCTGTTAAACGAAAGACAGCAGGATCTGACCGGCCAGGTACGGCAAATTATCATGCTGTCGCCGGCGGAGGCGTGGAGCGTTCCCCGGGTGGCAAAGATGTTGTTTTTGGGGGAATCGACGCTGCGCCGCCGTTTACAGCTGGAATCGCAAAGCTTTCGTCTGATCGTTGAAGAGGTTCGCATGGCGTACGCCTTAGGCCAGCTGCAGTCAACGTCGCTACCCATAGGCGAGATCGCGCTCAACAGCGGCTATCAGTCCGGGTCACGCTTTACCGCGCGTTTTCGTCAGCACTATGGCCTGTTGCCGAAGCATGTACGCTGACGAGAATTTGCTATTCTGTGCATCAGGGCAGGCCAAAAAAGGAGCGTAACGATGGCGACAATCTGCACAATGGCATGGGTTTATGGCTCGGTTCAGGGCGTGGGGTTTCGCTACTCGACGCAGCGGGAGGCGCTACGCCTGGGGCTGACGGGCTATGCTCGTAATCTTGATGATGGCAGCGTGGAGGTGCTGGCCTGCGGGGAGGAAGACCAGGTTGCGGCACTTATCGCCTGGCTAAAAGCCGGCGGGCCGCGCAGTGCGCGGGTTGACAGAGTCAATACCGAGCCTCATCAACCCACCAGAGGATGGCAAAAATTTGCCATCCTCTATTAAATGCACTTCACCGGTTTAGGCAGGCCGGCAATTTTGGTGGCCTGTTTGGCTGGCCCTTTCGGGAACAGGCGGTAGAGATAGCGGCTGTTGCCTTTCTCTTCGCCAAACTTATTCGCCATCGCCTTCACTAACATGCGAATGGCGGGCGAGGTGTTGAACTCCAGATAAAATTCGCGCACAAAACGCACCACTTCCCAGTGTTCAACGGAGAGCGTAATGCCTTCCTGCCCGGCGATAACTTCCGCCATGGCTTCGTTCCACTGTGTCGTCTCTTTCAGATAGCCTTCGCTATCGGTCTCAATTTCGTTGCCTTCAAAGATAAACATAATTCTTCACATACCGTTCAGACTGGCCGCAGTGTAGCAAAAAATAAGGCCCCGCATAAGCGGGGCCTGAGCACAGCGTCGGCAGAGGTTAGTCCCGGCTTGCGAAGCCAAGGATGCTCAGCAGGCTGACGAAGATGTTGTACAGCGACACGTACAGGCTGACGGTAGCGCGGATATAGTTGGTCTCACCGCCGCGGATAATATTGCTGGTTTCAAACAGGATTGCGCCTGAAGAAATCAGGATAAACACCGCGCTGATGGCCAGGTGCAGAGCCGGCAGCTGCAGGAAGATGTTAGCCACCATACCGATCAGAACCACCACTACGCCTGCCATCAGCATCCCGCCGAGGAAGGACATGTCTTTGCGGGTGGTCAGCACATAGGCCGAGCAGCAGAAGAACACCAGAGCGGTACCGCCCAGCGCCAGACCAATCAGGTCACCCATGCCCGCAGACAGATAGGCGTTGAGCATTGGCCCAAGGATATACCCCAGGAAGCCGGTAAAGGCGAAGGCCGCCAGAATACCTGTCGGCTTATTGGCCAGTTTATAGGTCAGGAACATCAGACCATACATACCCACCAGCGTCAGAATCAGCCCTGGAGAAGGCAGCATCAGCACCGTGCTGGCCGTTGCCGTAATGGCGGAAAATGCCAGCGTCAGACTGAGAAGGAAATAGGTGTTCCGCAGAACTTTATGCGTACTGAGCAGCGATGAACGGTCACGCGACGACGTAATAATACGATCCATGAGTCACTCTCTTATGACAGATGTAATTAATAATGAAGCATAAAAAAACCGCGACGGAAGCCATAGTGCTTTTACCCATCTTTACTTAGACCCCAACGCAATCACGCAGCATATTATTCTAATAAATAATGGAAAGGTGGTGTGTTTGTGCGTTTGGCTTCAGGAACCCGATCGGAATCTGATAGGTTACTGAAAAATATTGCGTTATTGCCGTTCTGTGGCTAAGTGTGGAGAGGGTACAAACGAAGCGTAATAAAGGCAAGGGATATGAAATCACAAAAATACAATCACATCACGCAAGCATTGCTGGCTCTCGGTTTACTCTGCACGACGGCCACGATATTTGCCGCTCAGGTTCCCCCGGGGACGGTGCTGGCAGAGAAGCAGGAACTGGTGAGAAATAACGGCAGCGAGCCGGCATCATTGGATCCGCATAAGGTCGAGAGTGATGTTGAGTTTAATATCATCAGCGATCTTTTCGAGGGGCTGGTCAGCGTCTCGCCGGCGGGTGAAATAGAGCCGCGGCTGGCGGAAAAGTGGGAAAATAAAGATAACACCGTCTGGACCTTCCATTTACGTCCGGGCGTTACCTGGTCTGACGGGACCGCCATAACCGCGCAGGATATTGTCTGGAGCTGGCAGCGTCTGGTCTCTCCTCTGACGGCATCTCCTTATTCCAGCTACCCGGGCAATATGCATATTGCGAACGCGCAGGAAATTGCCGAGGGGAAAAAAGCGCCGGAGACGCTGGGCGTGAAGGCGGTTGATGATGCGACGCTTGAAGTCACATTAACGCAGCCGAACGCGGCGTTATTAGCGATGCTGGCGCACCCTTCGCTGGTGCCGATTGATAAAGTGCTGGTAAACCGCTTTGGCGAGCAGTGGACCAAACCGGAGCATATCGTGACCAGCGGTCCGTATAAGCTGTCCGCGTGGGTAGTTAACGAGCGCATCGTGGCCGAACGTAACCCGCGTTATTGGGACAATGAGCATACGGTAATTAATAAAGTGACCTGGCTGCCGATTCATTCAGAGGCGGCGGACGTTAACCGCTATAAAGCGGGCGAAATCGATATTGTTTATACGGTACCGATTAACCAGTTCGCACAGCTTAAAAAGACCATGGGCGATCAGCTGAACGTGTCGCCGCAGCTGGCGACCTACTATTATGAGTTCAACACCACCCGGCCGCCATTTAACGATCCGCGAGTCCGGCTGGCGCTGAACATGGCGCTGGATAAAGACATCATTGCTGAAAAAGTACTGGGGCAGGGACAACGCCCGGCCTGGCTGATTAGCCAGCCTGATATCGGCGGCGTAAAACTGCAAAATCCAGATTACGCCAGCTGGCCACGCGATAAGCGCATTGCCGAAGCCAAAAAACTGCTGAGCGAAGCGGGGTACTCGGATAGTCACCCGCTGGTGTTTAATCTGCTGTACAACACTTCGGAATCACACCAGCGCGTGGCGATTGCCGCCAGTTCGATGTGGAAGAAAAACCTTGGTGTGGAGGCGAAGCTGCAAAACCAGGAGTGGAAGACGATGCTCGATACCATGCACACGCACAATTTTGACGCCGTGCGCTATGCGTGGATTGCCGATTATGACGATGCCGCCACTTTCCTGAACAATTTCCGCACCGGCGACAGTGAGAATACCAGCCAGTACAGTAATCCTGCCTATGATGAAGCCTTAAAGAACGCCGCCAAAGCGTCGGATGGGGTGGCGCGCGGTAAGTACTACCAGCAAGCAGAGGATCTTCTGGCGAAAGATGTACCGGCGGTTCCGGTTTATCACTATGTCCGTACGCACCTGGTGAAACCGTGGGTGGGGGGATTTACGCCTGATAAGCTGGGATACTACTTCACCAAAGATATGTACATCAAAAAGCACTAACGCCCAGCGGGCAGATTTCGTGCTGAAAAAATGGTCAATCTGCTGGTGGTTCAATCGATTAACAGCATTTTGGCTATTTTTGAAGCAAGTGAACGGCTCCTGACTTTACACGGCGCAAGTAGCTGTTTATAGTGCGCATCATTACGGAAGTGTGGCCGAGTGGTTGAAGGCACCGGTCTTGAAAACCGGCGACCCGAAAGGGTTCTAGAGTTCGAATCTCTACGCTTCCGCCAGATACAGAAAAATCCCGCGATAGAAGTATCGCGGGATTTTTTTCGTGTATTATCTGGAGTCTTCCTGTCCGGCCTGGGCTTTGTCGCTGAGCCAGCCCATCATATATTCGGCGTAATGTGTGCTATCCAGCAGAGGCTTTGCTTGCACCCAGCCATCATTGACTTCTTTTTGCCAGGAGTCTCCCCAGCTGTTGATAACCTTCAGAACATCCAGACACTGATTTTTTTTGTCACAGAGCGTTTTGCTACCGCTAATGACAACGGTATGCAGCACCAGACATTTTTTGCCTTTTGTATTTTTATCAAGGCAAATACCTTCTAACACCAGCGGCCTGCCGCTGTTGAGTACCGTTTTAATGACCGCGATGGCTTCTTTATAGTTACCGTGTCCTGGTTTTTTATTCTGTCCGGTCTCTTTTCCCGAACTGCCAGGTGTTGTCGTGTCACCTCCCGCTGGCGGATAAACCGCGACATCCACCTTTCCGGCGTTCTCAAGCCACACTTTATTCGCGACCCGGTGGCATTTTATCGGCACGGTAAGTTTAACGACGAAGTCGCGATAAGTGGGTTCCCGCATGAGCCTGAGAAAACTGACCGACTGCTCTTTTATATTGGGGAATATTTTCTTTAATGTTGAGAATTCTGTTTGGTGAGTATTAAAAAAATCCTCAATGCACGCCTGACAATTAAAGTCTGTTTTTTGAGCGGTATTTGTGAGGTTTTTGTAAATGTTATAAACCTGATTCCACATCGTATATTCCCGAATGCCACCATCATCGCTAGTGGCGAAATCAGGCATCGTTTTATCTTTTGACGAGCACTCAAGTGATGGGTTACCGAACGCGTCATAGGCTGCATAATTTAAAGCATTTATTGCACTCCCGCCTTCATCTGCAAGAGGCTCATGACTTCTTGAATCCTCTTCGCCAAAAGGTTTTACCAGCCCGTAAGGTGAAAAGATTTTGTCTGGCGTATAGCGAGTACAATCCTCATGTAATTTGAGGCAGTTTTCCGCAGTAAGCACCACTGCCGCAGAGGCGGCGTAGCAGATCCCCCGACCTCCCTGTGCAGGTACTTTGGGTAAGTTAGTGACTTCAATCAGATCGCTTTGCACCACATATTCTTTCGACGGTGGGGTGAATGCCGCAAATGAAGGATATTGAGCCGATGCTTCAGGCGGGATCAATAAAATAAACGCCAGAATAGCTAAGGTGTTGACCCTTTTCATATCGCCGAACCTTCTCTATGAGCACCGCTGTAAATAACGATGTTAGCGTATTGCTCGTTTTTTGCGCCATTGAGAGAGAAACCTTCGCGTTCGATAAATTCCTGCTTTACATGGCGCTAAGAGATGTTTATAGTGCGCGTCATTCTGGAAGCGTGGCCGAGCGGTTGAAGGCACCGGTCTTGAAAACCGGCGACCCGAAAGGGTTCTAGAGTTCGAATCTCTACGCTTCCGCCAAATAAAAAAAGGGGTTACCGAAAGGTAACCCCTTTTTGCTTTGGGGTCGTTTACCCTATCAGTCACATCGCCTACATTGTGAGGCGCGTATGACGCCATTCTCTTTACCCTGCTGCGCCGGGGCCGCGAACTGAGTTCCGGACCGTTGTCTGTTCGCCGTTTCACCGCATCACCTGTTGAGCAAGCCTGACAGCAGGCGATAAAAGCAGACCGTCTGCTCAGCGATAGTGAATATCTTGCCTGGCCGCAATGATCCCCCAGGGAACTATCTGTTATGGATAGATTGCAACGCAGCGCCGTACTGCTTGTACACATTGATTAAAAGCAGAGGCCATTCCCGTGGTGGCATTCACTTCTGCCATTGAGATAAGCTTTCATATAGGGCTTTTATTGGCAAAGGTATTTGTCTGGTACAATTTCGGTACTGGAGCATCCGAACCGATCCGCCGGCACCTCCCGCAGTAAACAGATGCACTGCCCTGGTGCCGTCGCCGGTGAGGATAACATTGCGCGACCTTGAAACTAGCCGGAATTGTGACTAAATTCTAATTTGGTCATGAGTTGTCAATCAATGGCTATCACGCTAAGCTGAAAAAATGACTAAGAATATGAACGTCCCACCATCACGTGGTCCACTTGATCACAGCGTCCGAGAGCAAATTGTCGAAGCGGCTTTTGAGCATTTCGGCCATTACGGCTACGAAAAAACCACCGTGGCAGAGCTTGCTAAATCTATCGGTTTTTCAAAGTCCTATATCTATAAGTTTTTTGATTCCAAACAGGCTATCGGCGAGGTGATCTGCGCTAACCGCCTGTCGTTGATCATGGAGGCGGTCGATGCCGCAATTGCCGATGCGCCGTCAGCCAGCGAGAAACTCCGTCGTCTTTTCGGGGCGCTCACCGAAGCGGGGAGCGAACTGTTTTTCCACGATCGCAAGCTTTACGATATTGCCGCCGTCGCCGCGCGGGATAAGTGGCCTTCTACGGAAAAGTATGCAGAACATCTGATCAAGCTGATTGAGGGTATTCTGGTTGAAGGCAGGAAGAACGGGGAGTTTGAAAGGAAAACGCCGCTGGACGAAGCCACGCACGCGGTATATCTGGTGATGTGTCCTTTCGTTAACCCCGTTCAGCTGCAGTTTAATCTCGAAGCGGCTCCCAAAGCAGCGGTGCTGCTTTCCTCACTGATTTTAAGAAGCCTCGCCCCCTGATTTGTGACCATTGACTTTATTGGTCACTAGTCTGAGAATGCGGAAACTGTCCTGTTATTTTATTAAGGGTTTCCCATGCTCAGGCTTAATTCAGCCCGTTTTGCCGTTTGCCTCCTGCCGTTCATCCTGGGGGCCTGCGGCGACAATTCCGCTAATGACGATCCGCGCACGCGGCCGCCGCTTGTCAGAGCCGCATCCGTTGAACTCGCGAACAATACTTCCCGGACCTTTACCGGCGTAGTGGTAGCAAGAACGCAAAGCGATCTTGGTTTCAGGGTGCAGGGTAAGATCCTCGAACGCTTTGTGGATACAGGCCAGACCGTTAAACGGGGTCAGCCACTGATGCGACTGGACCCTGTCGACCTGAAGCTGCAGGCGCTGGCGCAGCAACAGGCCGTTGATGCCGCCAGGGCACGCGCAAGAAAAGCAATCAGTGATGAGGCGCGCTATCGTGGCCTCGTTGCCTCTGGCGCCGTCTCCGCGTCAGAGTATGACCAGATTAAAGCGGCGGCCGATTCTGCTAAAGCGGAGCTCAGCGCCGCCCAGGCTCAGGCAAACGTGGCGCAAAACGCGACGGGCTATGCCGTGCTGCTGGCTGATTCCGACGGCGTGGTGATGGAGACGCTCGGCGAACCCGGTCAGGTCGTCAGCGCCGGACAGGCGGTGATTCGGCTGGCGAGAGCGGGGCAGCGTGAGGCGCTGGTGCAGCTCCCGGAGACGTTGCGTCCCGCCATCGGCAGCGAAGCTCAGGCTACGCGCTATGGCAACGAAACCGAGCCTGTTATCGCCAGACTGCGGCTGCTTTCGGATTCGGCTGATACTGCGACCCGCACATTCGAGGCGCGGTACGTGCTGGAAGGCCCGCTGGCGAACGCTCCGCTGGGGTCGACCGTGACGCTGCAAATTCAAAAAAATAGCGGGGAACGCCCGGTGATGCAGGTTCCGCTGGCTTCTCTGTACGATTCGGGTAAAGGGCCCGGGATCTGGCGGATTTCTACACCGCCAACCAAGGTCGTCTGGCAGCCCGTAACGGTGCTTAGCGTAGGTGCGGAATCTGTGCAGGTGACTGGCGATGTGCGGCCGGGCGAGAAGATTGTGGCGCTAGGGGCGCATCTTCTGCACGAAGGCGAGGCTGTGCGACTTGCTGAACAACGCGATGCTGCCCATGCGGGGAGCAAACCATGAGCGCAAAACGCTTCAATCTGTCCGCGCTGGCGGTGCGCGAGCGCTCGATCACCCTGTTTTTGATTATTCTGATTACGATTGCCGGTATTTATTCGTTTTTTGGCCTTGGACGAGCGGAAGATCCGCCCTTTACGGTCAAGCAGATGACCATTATCAGCGTCTGGCCCGGGGCGACCGCGCAGGAAATCCAGGATCAGGTTGCCGAGCCGCTGGAAAAACGTCTGCAGGAGCTCAAATGGTATGACCGTACGGAAACCTATACCCGCCCCGGCATGGCCTTTATCACGCTCTCATTACAGGACAGTACGCCGCCATCCCAGGTGCAGGAAGAGTTCTATCAGGCGCGAAAAAAGCTGGGGGATGAAGCCAAAAATCTCCCCGCCGGCGTGATAGGGCCGATGATCAATGATGAATTCTCCGACGTCACTTTCGCGCTTTTTGCGCTGAAAGCGAAAGGGGAGCCGCAGCGCCTGTTGGTTCGTGATGCCGAAACATTACGCCAGCAGCTCCTGCACGTCCCTGGCGTGAAGAAAGTCAATATTATCGGCGAGCAGGCGGAACGCATTTATATCTCCTTCTCGCATGCGCGTTTGGCTACGATAGGGCTCTCTCCGCAGGATATTTTCAATGCGCTTAACAGCCAGAACGTCTTAACCCCGGCGGGTTCAATTGAGACTCGCGGCGCACAGATCTTTATCCGCCTCGATGGCGCTTTCGATGAATTGCAGAAGATCCGCGATACGCCATTTATCGCTCAGGGCAAAACGCTCAAGCTGTCCGACGTGGCAACGGTTGAACGCGGTTATGAAGACCCTCCCACTCTGCAGATTCGTAACCAGTCTGAACCGGCGCTGCTGCTCGGTATTGTCATGCGCGAAGGCTGGAATGGCCTGGCGTTAGGTAAAGCGCTGGATGCCGAAGCGGCAAAAATCAATGCGGCTATGCCGCTGGGGATGACCCTGACGAAAGTCACCGATCAGTCGGTGAATATCAGTGCGTCGGTCGACGAGTTCATGCTCAAATTCTTCGCCGCCCTGCTGGTCGTGATGATGGTCTGTTTTGTCAGCATGGGGTGGCGCGTGGGCGTGGTGGTCGCGGCGGCGGTCCCCCTGACGCTGGCGATTGTTTTTGTGGTGATGGAAGCCTCCGGTATCAACTTTGACCGCGTCACCCTGGGCTCGCTTATTCTTGCTCTCGGCCTGCTGGTCGATGATGCCATTATCGCCATCGAAATGATGGTGGTGAAAATGGAGGAGGGCTACGACAGAATTAAAGCTTCGGCCTACGCCTGGAGCCATACCGCCGCGCCAATGCTGGCAGGAACTCTGGTGACCGCCATTGGTTTTATGCCTAATGGTTTTGCGCAGTCTACCGCTGGAGAATACACCAGCAATATGTTCTGGATTGTCGGTCTCGCCCTGATCGCCTCGTGGTTGGTTGCCGTTGTTTTCACGCCGTATCTGGGCGTGAAGATGCTGCCGGATATTGCAAAAGTGGCAGGCGGCCATGCCGCTATCTATAACACGCCGCGCTATAACCGCTTCCGCCGTATGCTGGCCCGCGTTATCGCAAGCAAATGGGGTGTGGCCGGGTCCGTCGTCGCGATTTTCGTTTTGGCCGTTCTCGGAATGGGGCTGGTGAAAAAACAATTTTTCCCCACCTCTGACCGGCCGGAAGTTCTGGTCGAAGTGCAGATGCCCTATGGCACCTCTATTGGGCTGACCAGCGCAGCGGCGGCCAAAATAGAGGCGTGGTTGCAAAAACAGCCGGAAGCGAAAATGGTGACCGCCTACATTGGCCAGGGCTCACCGCGTTTTTATCTGGCGATGGCCCCCGAGCTACCCGACCCGTCGTTTGCCAGGATAGTGGTGTTGACGGACAGCCAGCAATCACGCGATGCGCTCAAACTCCGGCTGCGGGAAGCCGTCGCCAGCGCACTGGCGCCTGAAGCGCGCGTTCGCGTAACGCAACTGGTGTTTGGCCCGTATTCACCTTTCCCCGTGGCATGGCGGGTAATGGGGCCAGATAGCGATAAATTGCGCGACATCGCAGATAAGGTTGAGAGCGTGCTGCAGGCCAGCCCGATGATGAGGACCGTTAATACCGACTGGGGGCCGAAGGTACCAGCCTTACATTTCACCCTCGATCAGGACCGTCTGCAGGCAACCGGTTTAACGTCGAATGCCGTGGCCCAACAGCTCCAGTTCCTGTTATCGGGAATTCCCATTACCTCGGTACGGGAAGATATTCGCTCGGTGCAGGTCACGGGGCGCGCCGCCGGTGATATACGTCTGGACCCGGCGAAAATTGAGGGGTTTACCCTGGTGGGCAATGCGGGGCAGCGGATTCCTCTCGCACAAATCGGAAAGGTTGAGGTCAGAATGGAAGACCCGCTACTGCGTCGTCGCGATCGAACGCCGACCATTACCGTGCGCGGTGACATTGCCGACAACCTTCAGCCGCCGGACGTTTCTGCCGCCATCATGAAACAGCTACAGCCGATTGTTGATTCGCTCCCCCCTGGATACCGTATCGATATGGCGGGCTCGATTGAGGAATCGGGCAAAGCTACTCGGGCGATGGCGCCTTTATTCCCCATTATGATCGCCCTGACGCTGCTGGTCATCATTCTGCAGGTACGCTCCATGTCGGCCATGGTGATGGTGTTTCTTACCGCTCCGCTGGGGCTGGTCGGCGTGGTCCCTGCGCTGCTGCTTTTCAATCAGCCGTTTGGCATCAATGCCCTGGTCGGGTTGATCGCGCTTTCGGGCATTCTTATGCGTAATACGCTGATTCTTATCGGTCAAATTCATCATAACGAGAGGGAAGGCCTCGATCCGTACCATGCGGTGATAGAAGCTACGGTACAGCGGGCGAGGCCCGTGCTACTGACGGCAATGGCCGCTGTGCTGGCGTTTATTCCCCTGACCCATTCGGTGTTCTGGGGGACCCTCGCTTATACGCTGATTGGCGGAACGTTAGGGGGCACCATCATGACGCTGGTCTTCTTGCCGGCGATGTATGCTATCTGGTTCCGGATCCGTCCTGAGGTTCCGCCCCATTCGGCACGACAACAGGCGTAAACGGTAGTGCTTCGCATCGCGAGCGCCACGGCCAAAGAGGGGGAGGTGAGACGTCAGGCTCCCCCCCCCCGAACAGGGGGTGATGTTTTTGTGATGCAAGTCATAAAATAACGTCCGGTTATTGTGATGTTACTTGCACGCAATGGATTTGAATTTGAATCAACCCGCGCTATCTCTGCGGGTTTTTTTTCTTCCCGCGCTTGCTGACCGGCGATCGGCTACGGGTCAGACGGAATCAAGGGCAGAAAACCGCACCGACTCCATACCCATTTCAGCCAAAGCGCTCATGCCGCTTGCGGCGGGGAGTGACTCACCCATCGCTGGGCTATCGCTGGCTGAGCAGAGAGAACATTTGTCTGGCGCAGACTATTTGCCATTGCCAGATAATGCGACCGTCCAGATGTCTTGCGCCATAGCTGGCTGCGTAAAACCCATTGGGCTTTCACTCCACGTCCTGCCATGGCGGGTTTATTCCCCGCTTTTTTCAGTGGCAGGACGTTAAGGCAGCAAATTTTTCACCTTCCTGTCATCCGTTGCTATATGTAGTGCGGTTTGCGGCCACTAAAGAGTTGTTTCTCTTCCCGGCTGTCTTCGACATCAGGAATGACCTTTGCCTGGCCCTCTCTATCATGTTACGTAATTCCCTGCCAACTTGTTGCGCCGGGTTTGCCACGATTTATCTTCCGGGTCTATGATGACTATGCAGGCATCATGTGCCGTCCAGGCAGGTTAAACACTGAGTAACAGGTGTTGTTATGGCCACCGATCCGGAACGAATTTATCTTGAGATCCTGGAAACTATCCTGATGGCCACGCTGGATCCCCAGCTGTGGAAACTCGCGCTGCAGAAGCTGTCGTTCCTCACCGGTCATCAGTACGCGGCATTACTTTTTTATGATAAAGGTAATGCGCATCTGATGACGGATTCATTCCTACTTGAAGAAAAGGTAGTTACGGCCTACCGGGATGTCTTTCTGGCCATTGACCCTGCCGAGAAAATACTGACGGGATTGCCTGTCGGACAGATGTACCGGGACAGGGAGTTTTTAGGCGATAAATTTATTGCGAACAGCATTTATTACAATGAATTTCATCACCCGAATGACCTGAATTATCTGACCAGTGTCAAGCTGTGTACCGTCAATGGTTATTCCACCTATTTATCGCTGATGACAGCCAACGATGCCGTCTATCCGCAGTCTGCACAATTTGACCTGTTTCAGCGCCTCATCCCGGCCTTAATGACCGCCAGCCAGCTTCACGCCAGATTTGAGCAGCTTCGTGACACCATTAAGTATCAAACTGCCATTATGGACAACGGTATTTACCCGGTCTGGCTTGTGGATCGTAGTGGGAAAATTCTTTACGCCAGTGCCCATGCCGAAAGTTACCAACGTGCGAACGTCCGGTTAGCCTGGTCTGCCGGCGCTGATACACTCAGTCTGGATACCGACAACAAAAAACTGAAACATGCCATCGAACAGGCCACGCGAACCGCGGAGCCACCCCGGGCAGGATTATGCTACACCGCCAGACGCCCGGCAAAACCGATTCTGGTTCTTCCGGCTTCCCGTATTCCCGGGGTAGCCTGCATTATCATTCCCGAGCCTTTCTTCAGCGGTAGCGCATTGATGGCGGTGTTTAATGTCAAACCCGCCGAAAATGCGGTGGCTGAACTGCTGGTCAGGGGGATGACCCCTGCTGAATGCGCCCTACATCTGGGCGTATCCATCACTACCATCAGAACTCATCTCAGTGCGCTGTACCGGAAAACGCATACCCGAAATCAGTCCGAATTGCTGCTTATTATCCGGGCCATTCACGGCTGATTTATTTCACTTACTCCTTCATATGAATGAGTGAGAATTGCATTATCGCCATTATACTCATGCTTATACGGCCGGGCGGATTTTACTTATCTTCATTAATGCCAGCGGCATATCGGTGTCTGTTTACGGGATGCGGTAATGATGTTTTAGCTTAGTCCGACAGTCCTGCTATTTTTAGAATGCCAGGGTATATTTTTTGTCTGGAATTGCATGAAAAATATCCTGAAACTTCTTTCGTTCATCATTCTGACATTACTGCTCTCGGCGTGTGGTTCTGAATAGGTCGCGAAGCACGGAACAGCGGCATGGCAAAAATAAGTGAGATAACATCCTGTTGCAAAGGATGTATCTATATGAATGACTTTGTCTTCGCATGTCAATAATAAATGAAAGTGATATTGATGAGGAGTGTATTTATGTTTTCTCTCAAAACATACTGGTCAGCACATGCAATATTCTTGCTCTTTTTTTCTGCTGCCGTGCTGGCCGGGGAACCCTCAGCGCAGGGGCAGCATCTGTGTGGCGAGAATTACAGACTTATTTTCTCATCTATAATACTTTTTATTGTCATCTTTGGGACGCTGATTTCTATTTTAGTGATCCGCAACTCTCTTCCTCAAGAATGGTCTTTGGCCGATGCGCTTTCTGAAGATGTGGCGTTATCTGCCGTCTCTGAAGTTAAGGAAACAAAAAATGGCATTGATAGCGTGACAAAAACACCGCTTTATGACGCAGCAGGTAAACCTGTTCTGGAAACAGTCATGAAAGCCAGTTCGAGTCGGTTGATTGCGCTGATAGGGATGCTGGTTATTTTGTTTATGTTTGTTGGTTTTGGGTCCTTAATATTACTTGATTATGGTATGACTGGTGAAATATCAAGTCCTGAATCCGTTGGTGAGATTATTAAATTCCTGTCTGCCGGGATGACATTATTTGCACCATACCTGGTGAATAAGTTCTCTTCTCTGTTTCAGAGCTTATCCTCAAATAAATAGAGGCAAAACAGCGTCTCTGCAGTAATAAACCCATGAAGGAGAATATGATGGAGACTATGAACAAACGTATATTCATCACGACCCGCTATCCTGTCAGCGCGCAACATGGTCGCCCGTCCAGTGAGTTTCTGCAACAACTGGTCGAGACTCTGGATGCTTTACCCGATGATGTTTTTGCCGAAAATGAGCTTCATGATATCTATGCCGTCATGAAAGGGGTGCTTGGGCCTTACACCAGTCTTCAACACCGAAAAGCAGTGATGTGTGAAGTGCTTCGCGTGCAGGCGGGATTTGAATCGGACTGGCGCTGGGAAGCTGGCGTCGATCTGAGAAATCATCATTCCCGGACTCACATTGAAAGCGAAGAGACCGGAGCCTTTCAGGTCTCATTTGACAGTATTGGCACCAGGCAATCGGCACTGCTGGATTTTGCCAAACGGCATGGGATAGACACGGCTGAAACGTTCATTACCAAAATGAAAACCGACCACAGCCTGGCCGTGGAATATTGTGCCCGACTATTGCGTATCAGCACCGCCTGGTGCGGTACGATAAAAGACCCGGGTAAGGTTATCTCCCATGTGCGACGCGATGCCGTAGAGGAATTTCAGACATTTCTCTCGCCGCGAATAGCTTCCCAGACGCTATTCGCGGCAGGTATCGGGCCGCTCAGCGACAAAGAGAAAATGATCGAGGTGATGAATATTGCCAGAACGCCAGCTCGTTATGAAAAAGTACAGGAGGTCGCCGCGAGTGAGCTCTTTAAGCTAACCCATGAGAGCTGGCCACATGATGGCTGTGCGCTAAATCTGGCTAATCTATTGCAGGAAGGTGGGATTGCCGTTCCCGATATTACGCAAGCATTAGCGTTGGGCAACTATCTTCACGATGAAAGAAAATGGGAAAAAATTCCTGTTGGTCAACAGCAAGCGGGAGATGTCGGTTCTACCTGCGGCCCGACGGCTCATCATGGTTATGATCATATTTATCTGGTGCTGGAACGTCAAGATAGCGACAAAATGGTGATTGTCGATAATCAAAAACCCCAGCCTCATGAACGACTCGCCAGCGGAAAGGGTAAAACACCCACGAAGTTCTTTTTGCGCCCGGTCTGAAGCAGCAAAACAAAGAACGACCCGGTTAGCGCGTCGCGCCTCTCCCGGTGTGGCCGGGGAACCGTCAACGCTAGCGGAAGCACAAGTTGGCAACTGCATTATTTCAGCCGTTGCCGCACGGGAGCCACGCGATATTTGGCGGTGGGTTCTCTACGCATCATTCGATGCTCAGCTTTCAGGGCATCTGCTCTACCTTGCTCGCCAGCAGCGTGCAGGGCGCGCAACCCCGATATATTATCGGGACTGCGAGAGCGGTTATTTATTTAACATCTTATTATAGACGTAGAAATCCGTGTCGCGTACGAAGCCATTTTTCTCATACAGCGCTTGCGTATTATCCGTTGCGGTACTGAGCATAATAAACGCCGGGTCGGACTCTTTGGCTAATTGCCCGGCGCGGGCGATTAGCGCTTCAGCAACTCCTTGTTTACGGGAAGAAGGATCAACAAATAAGTCATACAGTAACCAGATACGCTTCATTTCTAATGAGCAAAACAGCTGCGTCAATCCCACGACTTTGTCAGCCATTTGAGCAAAGAAAATAGTCGATTCATTAAGCTGTAAGCGCTGCAGAATAAAATCACGCGCCTGTTCGCGCTATGTCGCGACATCATAAAATTCGCGATATGCCAGAAACAGGGGCAGGATTTTATCCCCATCCTTGGGTTGCGCCTGATAAATATTCATATTAAACCTTGTGACAAAGACCCATTATGGGATGCCGAATTATGCCACCGTAAATGCCAGCCCGGTGGCAAAACAAAATGCTGGCCATTTCACGCGCCGCGCTCGTTGTCTGTCCGGGGGAGCATGCCGTCAGTGGAAAGACCTGCCGCTTTCGTGGCGCACATTCGCGCTCGCTGGCGTCGGCTAAACGGATGGTGTAGGATTTTTGTTCGCGGCAGAAATGCAACTGAGATCATATTTTTCATATTCTCTGCGAAAAAACGAACCTTTCTTAAGGTTGTTTTAATCTTTCATTTTTCATTGTCTTAAATAAAGCATTTTCAGATAAGAAAGCTATGCAGGGCAGTATTTTTAACTATTTTTATTTTATGGGAATTGTTTTCATTATCATTCCTATTTCTCTGTGTTTTAATCCTTTCCGGCCAGGCTATCGGCGGCCATTTGTCCATCAATACTAAGGATTAGCACATGAATTTTCGCCTGTCGTCTTATTGCTCCGCCGCGCTCGTCGCTGCTTCGGTGTTTCTTGCCCCTCAGGTCCTGGCGGCCGAAAGCGGTGAAGGCATTGTTGTCTATAACGCGCAGCATGAAAATCTGGTCAAGTCGTGGGTGGATGGCTTTACCAAAGAAACCGGTATTAAAGTGACTCTGCGTAACGGCGGCGATAGCGAGCTGGGAAATCAGCTGGTGCAGGAAGGCGCTGCTTCACCGGCTGACGTTTTCCTGACGGAAAACTCCCCGTCTATGGTGCTGGTCGACAATGCAAAATTATTCGCGCCGCTGAACGCCGACACCTTAAGCCAGGTCGCGCCGGAATTCCGCCCTGAGCATGGCCGCTGGATCGGCATTGCCGCGCGTAGCACCGTTTTTGTCTATAACCCGGAAAAAATCAGTGAATCTCAGCTGCCGCATTCTCTGATGGATCTGGCGAAACCGGAATGGAAAGGGCGCTGGGCCGCTTCGCCATCGGGTGCTGATTTCCAGGCCATTGTCAGCGCGATGCTGGCGCTGAAGGGCGAGAAAGCCACGCTGGACTGGCTCAAAGCGATGAAAACCAACTTCGTGGCTTATAAAGGCAACAGCACCGTGATGAAGGCGGTCAATGCCGGGCAAATTGATGGCGGGGTGATTTACCACTACTACCGCTTTGTCGATCAGGCCAAAACCGGTGAGAACAGCAAAAACACCAAACTGTACTACTTCAAACATCAGGATCCGGGTGCTTTCGTGAGTATCTCCGGCGGTGGCGTGCTGGCCTCCAGCAAACACAAAGAGCAGGCCCAGGCCTTCATCAAATGGATCACCGGCAAGCAGGGCCAGGAGCAGCTGAGAACCAATAATGCATTTGAATATGCAGTGGGCGTTGATGCCGCCTCTAACCCGAAACTGACGCCGCTGAAAGCGCTGGATGCACCAAAGGTCGAGCCTTCTTCGCTGAACAGCAAAAAAGTTATCGAACTGATGACGCAAGCTGGCCTGCTGTGATCCCTCCGGTGAAGTGAATACCTTATGTCTGGTCTGAGTATTACACTCGGAAAAAAAGTACGACGCCTGCCTGAGCGCAGGCGTCCTGCATTTCCGATGGTTGCATTAGCGGTACTGTTTTCATTATTAGCCCTCCTCCCGCCGGGTTTTGTCGTTGCCGTGGGTATTGATACCGGATGGGAGACCATTAAGGCGCTGGTGTTCCGTCCGCGCGTCGGGGAGCTGCTCAGCAATACGCTGTGGCTCAGCGCCCTGACCGTACCGGCGTGCATTGCGCTCGGCGTGACGGTCGCGTGGTTGACTGAACGCACGACCCTGGCGGGGCGGCAGGTCTGGTCGGCGCTGGCGGTTGCCCCGCTGGCGATACCGGCGTTTGTTCAGAGCTATGCCTGGGTCAGCGCGGTGCCATCGATGCACGGCCTCTCCTCCGGCGTGTTCCTCTCGGTGCTTGCCTACTATCCCTTTATCTATATGCCAGTAGCGGCGGTGCTTCGCCGCCTGGATCCGACGCTGGAAGACGTTGCTGCCTCGCTGGGTACGCCGCCGTGGCTGGTTTTTTTCCGCGTGGTGTTGCCGCAGCTGAAGCTGGCCATTTGCGGCGGCGCACTGCTGGTGGCGCTGCACCTGCTGGCGGAATACGGCCTGTATGCGATGATCCGTTTCGACACCTTTACGACCGCGATCTATGACCAGTTCCAGTCGACGTTCAGCGGCCCGGCGGCAAATATGCTGGCCGGCGTGCTGGCGCTATGCTGCCTGGCGTTCCTGCTGCTGGAGAGCGTCACCCGAGGCAAAGCGCGCTATGCCCGTATTGGCGCCGGGGCCGCGCGGGAGCAGAAACGCAAACAGATGAACGTGATGGCGACCCTCGCGGCGCAGTCGCTGCTGTGTGCGCTGGTGCTGCTGGCGCTAGGGGTACCGCTGATGGTGCTGTGCCGCTGGCTGTGGTTGGGAGGCCTTGAAAACTGGATGAACGCCGACCTGTGGCTCTCTCTTCGCCAGACGCTCATGCTGGGGGCCAGCGGGGCGCTGCTGACGACCGCCTGCGGCATCCCCATCGCCTGGCTGGGGATTCGCTATCCGCATCGTCTGTTTCGTCTGCTTGAAGGGTGCAATTACATGACCAGTTCGCTGCCGGGGATCGTGACCGCGCTGGCGCTGGTTACGGTGACCATTCACTACGCCCGGCCCATCTATCAGACCGAAGTGACGCTGTTTCTGGCCTACCTGCTGATGTTTATGCCTCGTGCGCTGATCAATCTTCGCGCGGGAATCGCCCAGGCGCCGGTGGAGCTGGAAAACGTCGCGCGGAGTCTGGGAAGAAGCCCGGGGCGGGCGCTGTGGAGCATCACACTGCGTCTCGCCGCGCCAGGGGCGACGGCCGGGGCCGCTCTGGTCTTTCTCGGCGTCAGCAACGAACTGACCGCGACGCTGCTGCTTTCACCGCTGGGAACCCGTACGCTGGCCACCGGCTTTTGGGCATTAACCAGCGAGATAGATTATGTCGCTGCGGCGCCTTACGCGATGCTGATGATCGCGATTTCTCTACCGTTGACCGGTGTGCTCTATCACCAGTCGAAAAAAATTGCAGGTCTGTAAATGCTGGAATTAACCGCTATCTCAAAATCTTTTGCCGATGTGCAGGTGCTGGATAACCTTTTTCTGTCGGTGGCCCCCGGTAGCCGGACGGCCATCGTCGGGCCGTCCGGCTCCGGGAAAACAACGCTGCTGCGTATTCTTGCCGGCTTTGAAACGCCGGATGCCGGGCGCATCGTGATGCAGGGCCGGACGCTGTTTGATGAGGGGGTTTTTATTCCCGCCCATCAGCGCGGCATCGGTTTCGTTCCGCAGGAGGGAGCTTTGTTCCCGCACCTTAACGTCGCCGACAATATTGCCTGGGGCTTAGATTGCTCCCGGCAGGAGAAGCGCCGTCGGGTCGCGGCATTGATGGAGATGGTGTCGCTGGATGGGCAGCTGGCCACGCACTGGCCGCATGAAATTTCCGGCGGCCAGCAGCAGCGCGTGGCCCTCGCCCGGGCGCTGGCGCAGCGGCCATCGCTGATGCTGTTGGATGAACCTTTTTCCGCCCTCGATACCGGGCTTCGTGCCACCACGCGAAAGGCGACGGCAGACCTGCTTGCCCAGGCCGGCGTCGCCTCGATTCTGGTGACCCATGACCAGAATGAAGCGCTGTCGTTTGCCAGCCAGGTCGCGGTCATGCGTCAGGGGCGCTTTACCCAGGTGGGCACCCCGTTTGAGGTCTATTCGCGGCCCGCCGATGAAGCCACGGCGCTGTTTCTGGGCGATGCGCTGGTGCTGCCTGCCGAGCTTCATGGCGGGCGGGCGCAGTGCGCGATTGGCGCGCTGCTTACCGATAATGACGACGCGACGGGGCAGGGGCGGGTGATGCTGCGTCCGGAACAATTGATGATTACGCCTTGCCAGAATGAGGAGAGTGCCGTCACCATCCTCGACGTTGATTTTTCCGGCCATCTGTCGACCTTAACGCTGGCGATCGCCCAGCAGACGCTGACCCTGAAAACCGTCAGCCGGGCGGACTGGGTACCGGGCCGCCGGGTACATATTGAGGTCAGCGGGAAAGGGCGGGTATTTATTCCTTAATAAATAAAGATCGCGCCAGGCTATTTCTGGCGTCATTTATTCTACCGGCGACCGTGACGTGGATGAATAATATCGACACGCACGGTTTGGCGGCTAAAAATGCTGCGTCCGGATCTCTGTCCGCTATCCACGCCGCATTTCCGCGCCCGTCATGCCGGCGTACAGGCAACCGTTAACCCTTGAGTTAACTGAATGAATCGATTAATGTGAGTCGTCCTTCATCCTTTGCACGTGCCGTGGGCCCTCTGAATAACTAAAAATACGAATAAGATAACACGCACTTCCTCTTTGCTATCGGTGAAGCGTAACGGCGTGCGCGGTAATGCAAAATAATAGAATAATGATTGTGCTGGAGTTCATATGTGGACTGTGATTGGCATTTTTTTCGTTCTGGTTGTTATCGGCAATTTAATAAAGAAAAAAGAAACGCCCCCTACTAAAACAGGTAGTCGGGTAGCCGAACCGTTGGTTGACGTTGAAAAACGGAAAGCCTGTACCCGGCAGGTTGATCCGCTCAAGCCGCTGACGAAGCCGCGAATGCTTTTGGGTGACATACCGACGGATGACAAAGCGCCGCGCCCGTTAATGGTCGATGTAAATAATACTGCGCCCGGTATTACGATGGCGGAAGCGCTGAATCTTATTATGTATATCGACGGCTTTAAAGAATATATGTTAACGCGCTATGCAATTACGGGGTTAACTCACCTGGCACCGGCTTATATGTCCGATGTCCACGATGATTTCATGCGCTTAATTGCGAATAAACCCTTCTATGCGATTCAGCAATTTAACTGGGCACGAGTCATTGATTTTTCCTCCACCCGGCGGCGAAATATTTCTTCGCTGTATCACTTTAGTCATCTGTCAAATCTGAGAAGCATATTTAAATCTGGGATTATTAGCCGCCAAAGACTCGAAGAGGGCGGGCACAGTTTTCACTATAATGACGAACTGCGGCTGGAAGGGGTGCGAGATGCTATTTCCCTCTCGTTAGGTGAGGTGAATAAAAAAATGCTCTACAAATATTCCAACGGGCTGCGCGATCGCGACTGGGTAATCCTCAAAATAAAAAAAGAGTTGATTAGCGGACCCACCCAACCATCATTCGATCATCGGGCTCTGCTCAAGCGGGCCATTTTTTGCCACCGCAACGCGGCGTCTTCCTCCGTCAGAGCTATCAGCGTGGAGCAGCGGCAAAAACATCAGGCTTTCCAGGCGATGTTTTGCGGTGATAATCATGAAGATTCCGGCGATCGTCCGTATGATATCCAGGCCGAAATTTTATATTCTGGCGAGATTCCAGCCTGGTTTATTAGTGACGTTGTTTTTTATTCCGCGGATAAGATCCCGCCGTGGTTACGCGACTATGCGGTGAACATCGTGGTTGATCCTTCACATTTTTCTTTCAGGTGAGTTTATGGCCGTTCGTCCCGTCTTTATCCCGACCCGAGAAGGGGAGGCGCTGGTGGACATCGTTAACGTGGATTTCAGCTGGTCACCGGGTCTGGCGGTCAGTCAGAAACAAAAGTCGATTGCCGCGCTGCATGATGGTTACGCGCAGGTGTCGCCGGGAGCAAAGATTCTTGAAGTATCCAGTAAATCTCCGGATGCACTGGGCGTTCAGCTCAGCGCCTTTAACATGGGCGTCGGTAGCCTCGGCGGACAATTTATCAGCGTGGAATCGCTGTTCCAGTCTTCGAAAGTGTTTACCGATAGCGGAACGTTACGCGGGCCCTTTCGCGAGCTGATGCGCAAGGCGCCAAAAGAGGCCAGACGCGCGGAGCTGCTCAAAACGTCGGGTCGCTTAGCCCACTTTTCCTTTCAGCCCACTGAGGCGCGTGAACCGGTTATCTGGCCGCTGGAGCCGAAAACCGCCTTCTATGACTGGCTGTATCTCAATGCGCTGTACCACTCGCCTTGTAAAGAACAGGTGCTGAACTATTCGGCCTTTACCGACATCGAGTTTAATCCCATGAAATCGGTCAACTGCCAGGCCTACTCCGTGGCGCTGTGGTGTGCGCTACGCCAGCGGCAATTGTTAACAGCGGCAATTCCCCCGCGAGATGCGTTCATCGCACTGATCGAACGCTTCACCATTCACAACACCAGCGATGGCGATCTCCGCAATATGTCTCTTTTCTAAGTAATCAGGAGCGATGATGGCAAGTCAACTACCCAATGGCGATATCCCTGTGCCGACTTCTTCTGCGGCAGAGACCTTTGACGATATACCGCAGGTGCGTAAGCAGGCGATTCGCGAAGAGGTGATGGGCGACTATTACGCCCGCCTCCAGGCGGTGAAAAAAGCGGTGGATGCGATGACCATTACCCAGCGCGAAATGTTTCACCGTAGCCTGACTGAGACGCTGGCATTGCTGTCGGTCGGGGAGACGAAAAAATGAACGAGAACAAAATCCTGGCCGCCGTTGCCGAATCCCTTAATAAAACCCACGACGCCATTAACCAGGCCAATAATGCGCTCGGAACGCTGGCACGCGAGTATTTGTATCGCTCAATGCTGGAAAGCGCCCTCTCCGGAGAGCTGATTGCTATGGAAGCCGCATTGAAATCGGTGCAGGAGCGTATCCAGCGTCAGGAAAAACAAGAGGCGATGCTGGCGGGAATGGATCCCCAAAATCGGCAGACGTTTAACGCGCTGTATGAAGAAAACAGGGCCAGATACGCCCGGCTGCTGAATGAAAAACGCCCCGGAAAGTAAGCCGCCATGGCCGCATTCGGGCGGTGAAAAAAAGCCAGCCAGGAGCTGGCTGGCGAAGACTCGGATACAACTCCATATTATGATTGGTGTTTCGGGGGTTCCTGAACACCTGTCTGGGAACGGCGGCACAGGCTGCAATACCCAGAAAGCTGGTCAGCTATCGTTGGAGCCCGGGGTTATTCTCCGGCCAGCAGCTTTTTGCAGCGGTAGATAAACGCGCTGGAACGCCGCGTTAACCCTTCAATCTCCCTCGGCTTCATGCCGTTACGCAGATGCGTCATAATCCATTCCCGATCGGCGTCGATATGGGATCGGCAGTGATATTTCGCTGCCTCTTTCTCTACTTTTTGCTGCGTCAGCAGCGCGGCGATCTCCTGTTGTTTGTGGCGGGCTATCGGCGTCAGTTCGCTGTCGCCGTGTCGCGCGATTTCGTTCCACAGCGCTAAGGCACGCCGCAATAATCCCCGCTCCTGTAGACTTTGCGCCTGAACCTGTTTCTCTTGCAGTGTCGTTACCATGATATCGGCGCGGCCCGTTTCGCTGTGGAGTTATTTGTCATACAAATATGGCGGTGATTGAATCAGAAAGGAAATGAATAATTTTTATCTTAATTATGAATGAATGGCATGATTTTATATATCACTGATTTAAATGAATTTTATTTTACCGGCGGGAGAGGGGCAAGGCCCGGCGTCTGAGATCCTGTGGTGCGCTATCATCAGACCCCGGAGAGGGCAAAAATTACAAATCAATGACTAAGTTTGCCGAGCGGCTGCGCGAGCAGCACAGGGCTATCTGCTGCGCGGCGGCAGATTTCTCGGCCTCTGACTGTACCGTATCACGATGATCGGCCTCACCGGCCATCAGCGGTGTCAGGCAGGCGCCGCACATCCCCATTTCGCAGGAGAGCGGCACGGCGACGCCATGTTCCTGAAGCACCTGGGCAATGGTCTTATCGCCCGGAACCGGCCACGTCTCGCCTGACGACGCCAGGGTGACGGTAAACGTATCCTGATCATCGCTCGTCGCGGCGGCCTTCAGCGGCTGGAAGGCTTCGCTGTGAACCTGCGCCTCGGGCCAGTTTTTCTCCGCCGCAATTCGCCGGGCGGTATCCATAAAACCCGACGGGCCGCAGAGATACAGATGGTGGTCGGCGCGCGCATCGCCCAGCGTATCAGCCAACGACGCGCGCGGACTTTGCCCTTCATCTGAACAATGGACCACGCAGGTGCCATGGCTGATGATTTTTGCCATTTCACCGACAAAGGCCGCATTTTCCCGACGCTTAACGTAGTAGTGCAGCTCGAACGGCGTGCCCGCCGCGTCGAGATGCAGGGCCATGGTATACAGCGGCGTGATGCCAATGCCGGCGGCCAGCAGCGTAACCTGTCGCGCAGGCTGCAGCGCAAACAGATTGCGCGGCGGAGAGATAAGCAGCGTCTGGCCCGGGCGCAGCGTCTCATGAATATAGCGTGACCCGCCGCGGGAGGCGCCCTCCCGACTCACGCAGATCAGGTAAGCGTCGGCGCCCGCTTCGGCGTGGCGACCGGTAAGCGAATACTGGCGAATTATCCCGCAGGGCAGGTGAACGTCAATATGTGCCCCCGGCAGCCAGCCGGGAAGCGGTCTACCGTCCGGTGCTAACAATTTGATGGCGAGGCTTTTGTCCCCCTCGCGCCACAGGCCATCGACAACGACCTTCAGTACGTCACTCATCACTCTTCTCCCTTTACACCAGGAAAAACTCACCAAAACCCATTTTCTTCAGGCTACGGCGATAGGCGATTGAACTGCGATCGGCGGGAATGTGCGCCTCAAGCGTTAAGTCCAGCGGCAGCCGTTCCGGACGTTGAGTCTCCACCATCAGACGGTCCTCTTCGAACACGCGCAGGTTGAACGCATGTACCTCTTCCACCGGCACATGCAGGTCAAAATTGCGCGCAATGGGGGCAAACATTCGGGTCACCCGCGATGATACCGGTGAGGCGGCATTCATGATCACCAGTCGGGCCTCGCCAGGGAAATGGATGGTCAGGGTTGCCGTAAAGGGCAGGTGCAACTCAAAATGACGCAGCCACTGGAAGCCATCCGGGGCCCGAAATTCAGAACTGGCCGGGTAATTGCCGACCGAACTCCAGTAATCGGCTGTGAAGCCAAAGGGGGTCTCCTGCGGGGTATAGTCGGGAACCACTTGATTATCGGGATCCGCGAAGGTCTCGGTATGGATCCAGGCGAAGTGGGCAACATCGAGAAATCCCTCGACCTGGCGACCGGCAAAGCCGTTGACTTCAAAGGCCGGGCAGTTGATCTGCTGGAAGCCCTCATCGTCCCAGTGGGGAAGGGTGGGCAACGGCATCGGGTTTTCCGCATCGAAAGCCAGGCAGGTCCAGATGAGCCCGTAGCGCTCCTCGACCGCGTAGCAGGTGAGATTAAGTTTCGCCGGTACCGGCCGATCGGGGCTTGAGGGAATGCGGTTGCAGAGGCCATCTTCCCCGAAGCGCAGGCCGTGATAGGGACAAACGATCCCCTCTTCATCATGGAAGCCCAGCGTCAGCGGCACGCCGCGGTGCGGGCAGACGTCGCGCGCGACCACGACCTGGCCCTTAATGCGATAGATAACCAGCTGTTCATCCAGCAGCACCGCTTTCACCGGCGCGGCGCCAATATCTTCGGCACGGGCGACCGGATGCCAGCAGCGGGCCAGGCGTAGCCAGTCTTCAGGATCGAAAGTGCAATGGGCGGGGGGCGTTGGCGCGGCTCTGTTCATGATTTTCCTTCCTGCTCACAGAATACATTTGTTTAATTGTTGTGAGTTTATTGTTGTCATATTAGGGTGTTGACATCCATCAGCATTAATTCACTAACCCGTTGCAAAAAAGAGGACAGGGTAGACATGAGTCCGTTTTCGCGTTTTGCGCTCTATTTTGCTGAAGTCGCCCGCAGCGGCAGCCTGCGTCGGGCCGCTGAAAAGCTGCATATTTCGGCTTCGGCGATCAATCGCCAGATCCTGCAGGCCGAAGAGGCATTTGGTACGCCGCTGTTTGAACGTCTGCCGGAAGGGCTGCGAATGACGACCGCCGGCGAGCTGTTGTATGACAATCTGTTGCGCTGGCAAAAAGAGTTTCGCCTGACCCGGCAAAAGTTTGATGAGCTGCAGGGGCTGAAGCGTGGAACGGTCAGCGTGGGGATGGTGCAGGCGCTGGCGGAGGGAAGCTTTGCCGCGGCGCTGGCCGATATTATCGGCACCTGGGACTGGCTGGAACTGGTTTTGCAGGTGGCCGACAGCCATACGGTCAGCGAAAAAGTTCGTCAGGCCGATCTCGATTTCGGCCTGATTCTTGATCCGGAAGGCCAGGTGGGGCTGAGCGTACTGGCGTTTGTGGAACTGGAAATGGGCGTTGTCATGCGCCCGGATAACCCCCTGGCGGATGCGGCCGCGCTCTCCCTGGGGGAGCTCAGCCAGCAGCGCCATATTGTCCCTGGCGCTCCGTTGATTGTGCACGAACGCGTCGGCCTGCTCTATCGCCATTATGATTTTAGCCCGGCCAACAGCATCAGCTGTAACGATATCCGGCTGATTAAATCGCTGGTGCTGAAAGGCAGCGGCGTGACCGTTCTGAGCCTGCTGGATGTTCTGGATGAGGTGAAAAGCGGCCAGCTGGCGTTTGTTCCGCTGCGCAATAAGCTGCTGCGGCCGCTGACGCTGGCGCTGTGTACGGCGCCATCGCGCCAGCTGTCTCGCCCGGCGCAAATGGCGATTCAAAAATTGACGGCGGTGATGGAGGAGATGCAAACCGTCGGCGGAGGTTAACCCAGCGGGCCGCCCTGGATGGTTTCGCACAGGCCATTGATAATTCGCTCCCCGGTCTCCTCTTTGAGCTCCTGATACCACGCCTGGGTCAGGGCCATATCTTTCCCGTGCGTGATGTCGCAGCGCTTGCGCGCCTTGAGTATCAGGTCGCGTACGCGCGCGCAGCGCAGCGCTTCGTACTGCCGCAGCGCGGAAACAATCTCACGATTTTCCAGGAAAATATTGCCCAGCACCACCGCATCCTCCATCGCCGCGCAGCCGCCCTGTCCGATGTCCGGGGTCGTGCTGTGACCGGCATCGCCGAGCAGCGCGACCTTGCCGCGAACCAGGGTATCCAGGGGTTCAATGTCATGGATTTCAACACGGTTGGTTGTCTGCGGATCCAGGGCGGCAATCAGTTTTTGCACCGCTGGCGCCCAGCCGCTGAAGTAGCGGCTGAGATCGTCGCGCAGGGTGTGCCGATCTTCGGCCAGACCGGCGGGCAGCGGAACATCAAAGAAGAAATAGAAACGGCCATGCGCCACCGGCATCAGCGAGACACGTTTGCCTTCGCCGACAAAGGTGGTCCACTGATCCGCCGGCGCAATGCTCTCATCGATATCCACCAGTCCGTTCCAGTTGACGTAACCCGCATAGCGGCGTTCGGGCTGATGGCCAAGTACATAGGGGCGCAGCGCCGAGTGGCTACCGTCGGCGGCGATCAGAAAATCACCGTGGGCCGTGCTCCCGTCGCTAAACCAGACGGTGACACCGTCAGCGTTTTCTTCCGCGCGAGTCACCCGTTTACCAAACTGCACCGCCTCGCGTCCCCAAAAATCGAGCATCTCTCTTTGCAGTTCGCTGCGTGACACCGGGCAGGGGCGGCCGCCGGTGCGTTCAACCAGCGGAGCGAGGCTAAAGCGGGTCAGGGTTTCTCCGCCCTGATACTCTTTATAGGCTAAAAAGTGCATCGGGCCGCCGTAGGTTTCGATGATCTCGCCCATGCCGAGGTTGTTCATGCACTTCACGCCGTTTGGCCAGATGGAGATCGCCGCGCCGACCGGCTTTATCTCTTTCACCGCCTCAAACACCTCGCAGGTAATTCCCGCATTCTTGAGGGCTACCGCCGCGCTCAGACCGCCGATACCGGCACCAATCACTAATGCTTTCATGCTGTTCTCCTTATATTGCGTCATCAGGGAAGTGAGCAATTTGCGTACCAGCTTGCTCAAAGCACTAAAATCGGCCTTGCGGCGACAACACGGCGAGGTTTTGCACTTATCTGGTGCGTCAGAGGGTGGCAATTGCCATTTTCTGAACTAAAAATTTCTTAAGGATAATGATGGAATCGAAAGTTTCATCAACGGCGCACGACAGATGAGCGGGCAGGTAACAGCGATATCGAGTAATTATCATTAATAAACAACTAGTTATTGAGCTTCGCTATTGACGGGCGGCCCGCGGCGCCACTCTGGCCTGCTTTGTGCACTGTGCAGACAACGTTGAGGTGAAACGGGGGAATGGAGATGTTGCAAAACAACAACAGCGGTCAGTTGACGGCCTGGGCAATGGACAATGGCGCGGGGCCCTGTCCGCGTGGCCAACGACGGGCGACGCCCCTGCATGGGTTGTTATCACGCGGACAACGCGCGGCGGCGGCAAGGAGGGACAATGATCCCGCTTACTGACTTTAACCAACTGCCAGCCGACGAGGCCGCGCATCTGCTGGAGCCGTGCGTGGCGATTGACGCCTGGGTGACGGCGCTGGTGCAGGCCCGACCATACCCGAACCTGGCGACGCTGCACGCCGTGGCGCAGCAGAAGTCGCTGGCGTGGGGCGAACCGGAGCTGGATCTGGCGCTAAGCGCGCATCCGCGCATTGGCGAAAAACCCGCCGCCCGGCACGGACATGCCGCGCTGTCGCGGCAGGAACAGGCGGCGGTCAACGATCGGGATGCGTCGCTCATCCAGGCGTTAACGGAGGGCAACGCCCGCTATGAAGCGCGCTTTGGCCGGGTGTTCCTGATTCGTGCCAAAGGTCGCAGCGGGGAGGAGATACTGCAGGCGCTGACGCAACGGCTGACCCACAACGCGGCGCAAGAGGTTGCGTGCGCGCTGGCGCAGCTACGTGAAATTACGTTATTACGACTAACGGGAGTCATTGGCGAATGAATACGTTGAGTACCCATATTCTGGATGTTTCCACCGGCAAGCCTGCACAGGGGGTGGTGGTCAACCTGCTGCGGGGAGGGCAATCTATCGCCAGCGGCATCACGGATGCGAATGGTCGCATCGCGTCGCTGGCGCCGGGCAAGCTGGTCGCCGGCCGCTATCGGCTGGTGGCGGATATTGGCGACTGGTTCACCCGCGGCGGTCTTGAGACGCTGTATCTGTGCGCGCAGATTGATTTTGCGATTGCCGAAGAGGCGGATGAGCATTTCCATCTGCCGTTCTTGATTGCCCCCGGCGGCTGGTCAACCTATCGCGGGAGCTGAGCGTGCCAACGCCCGGCAGCGAGCCGGGCTTACTTATTCCGCCTCTGTGTGCCAGACGCACTCGCCATTGACCCAGGTCTGGTGAATATTGCGTTCGTCGCCCAGCGTCATCAGGACAAACAGCTGTTCGTAAATATCCTGACAGCGGGAGAGGCGCAGCCGCTGCAACGGCGTCACCCCAGGGGTGATGGCGACAAAGTCGGCCTCTTTTCCCGGCTGGAAGTTGCCAATCTTCTCATCGAGAGACAGCGCCCGGGCTCCTCCCAGCGTGGCATGGTAAAAGGCTTCACTGGCGCGTAGACGATAGCTTTGCAACTGCGCCACTTTATAGGCTTCGCCCAGAGTGCGTAGCATACTGAAAGTCGTCCCCGCGCCGACGTCGCTGCCGATGCCGATACGCACCTTCTGCTGCCAACTGGTGGGCAAGCGGAACAGACCGCTGCCGAGAAACAGATTTGAGGTCGGGCAGAAGGCGAGCGCCGAGCCGGTCTCGTGCAGGCATCGCCACTCCGCATCGGCGAGGTGAACTCCGTGGGCAAATACGCTGCGTTGGCCGGTTAAGCGATAGTGGTGATACACATCAAGATAGTGCTCATGCTCCGGCCACAGGCTTTTTACCCACGCTATCTCATTGAGATTTTCGCTCAGGTGGGTATGCAGCCAGGTATCCGGGAACTCTTCCCGCAGGCGTTGAACCGCGGTCAGCAGCTCCGGCGTCGACGTGGGGGCAAAACGCGGCGTGATGGCGTAGCCGAGGCGGCCCCGATGGTGCCAGCGCTGAATGAGCTCGCGGGTTTGCCGGTAGCTCTGCTCCGCCGTTTCACTCAGATAGTCCGGGGTGTGGCGGTCCATCATCACTTTACCGGCCAGCAGGCGCATATTCAGCCGCAGGGCTTCGCTAAACAGCGCATCGACGGATTCGGGATGCAGGGTACAAAACACCAGCGCGGTGGTGGTGCCGTGGCTCAGCAGCTGGTTGATAAAGAACTGCGCGATCTCTGCGGCATACTCTTCATCACAAAACTGACTCTCCACCGGAAATGTGTAGGTGGTCAGCCACTCCAGCAGCTGCTCGCCGAAGGCGCCAATCATCTCAGTTTGCGGATAATGCACGTGCGCATCGACAAAACCGGGGAGTAACAGCTGTCCGCGCAGATCGAGATAGCCTGTTTGCGGATGCAGGTACTGTTCGCCCTCCTGCCACGGCAGCAGCGCCTGAATTTTTCCCTGCTGGATAAACAGCACGCCATCATCAAGGTAGCGCGCATGGCGAGCGATATCGTCGGCGCTGTCGGCGATGTGGGCGATATCGAAAAAGGCGCCGCGAACGGCGGTGTGGTACTCAATCATCAGGACAACCTTCTTTGTTCCAGATAGGGGCAGGGATATTGAGCAAAAATAATGCCAGTTTGTCGGACGGGAGATGCCGCGGCGCGGTGCCGCGGCAAAGAGGGGCGTTACTCTTTCTGGGCAAGCGGGCGGGAGGTAAAGCGCGATGCGGCGGGGGCGCGATCGTCGCGGGCGATCCAACGATAGGCCGCGCCGCTCAGGAAGACGCCGATAAACCAGCTAAAGTTCGCCACTTCATGCAGGGCCGGAATAAAGCTAATCACCAGTCCGAAAGCCACCGACGGGATCAACGCCGCGATGGCTTTCGGGTTAAAGCCGTTGCGATACCAGTACTGGCCCTGCGGCGTGGCATCAAACAAGTCGTCAACGGACACCTGGCCGCGCTTAATCAGGTAGAAGTCGACAATCAGAATACCAAACAGCGGGCCGATAAAGGCACCCAGAACATCCAGCGTATAGTGGATCAGCTCCGGTGAGTTAAACAGGTTCCACGGCGTGAGCAGAATGGAGCCGACCGCGGCGATCATGCCGCCGGTACGGAAGCTGATTTTCTGCGGTGAACAGTTGGAGAAATCAAATGCCGGTGAGACAAAGTTGGCGACGATATTGATCCCGATGGTGGCCGTGATCATCGTCAGCAGACCAATGGCGACCGCCAGATCGTTCCCCACGCGGCTGACGGTTTCAATCGGGTCGGTGATCATCCGGCCGAACAGCGACTGGGTGCCGGAGACAATCACCACGGTAACGATCGAAAACAGCAGGAAGTTAAACGGCAGACCCCAGCGATTGCCGCGCCGAATTTCGCCCATGCTTTTGCCGTAGCGCGAGAAGTCGCCGAAGTTCAGCAGCGGGCCAGAGAAGTAGGAGACCACCAGCGCGGTGGCGGTGATCATCTGCCAGGTCTGCTCGCCGGCGGTCAGCGATTTGCTGGCCAGGGTAAAGGAAATACCGTCAAAGCCGGTTTTGTATACGATCCAGCCCGCCAGTGCCAGCATCACCACGTAGACCGCCGGTCCGGCAATATCAATAAAGCGCTTAATGGTGCTCATTCCGTGCCAGAAGACCATCGCCTGCAGCAGCCACATGGTGGCGAAACAGAGCCATCCGAGGTGCGACAGACCCAGGAAAGTGGCTTCGGTTAATGTCGCCAGCGAAGGCCAGAACTTGAGCAGCACCAGCATCAGCGCGTTGGCCGCCAGATAGGTCTGGATGCCGTACCAGGCGAAGGCGATAAGCCCGCGGATCACCGCCGGGATATTGGCGCCAAAGACGCCAAACGCCTGACGACAGATGACCGCATAAGGCACGCCCGCCATCTGGCTCGGCTTCGCCACCAGGTTGGCGCACAGCTGGACGATACAAATTCCTACCAGCAGGCAGAGAAGCACCTGCCAGCTGGCCAGCCCGAGCGTGAAGAAGCTCGCCGCCACCACGTAGCCTCCCATGCTATGGACGTCGGACATCCAGAAAGAAAAGATGTTGTACCAGCTCCAGTTCTGGTCGCGCGTCGGCGCCAGATCCTCATTACACAGCCGTGGGCTGTAGCCGACGGTGGAGTCAGCGGCCTTAACCTGATGGGTATGTTGTCTGTTTGGCATGAAACCTGCTCCTCTGAATGAAAACCCTTTTACGTTACTGGTTGAGGCTGTTGCAGGATTCAGGCCAGAATCGTTAATCTTGTATACAAGAAATTTATTTTATGTATACGATTGGCTATCGAAAAGTAAAATCCGGAGTGGGTGAATGCGTAATGAAAACCGTCAGCAGGCCGCGCCAGCGCTGCATGACAAGGATGAATCCATCTATCAGGCCCTGCTGACCGCCATCGTGGAGCATCAGCTGCCGCCGGGCAGCAAGTTGCCGGAGGAGGCGCTGGCCGAGGTCTTCGGCGTGAGCCGGACCGGGATCCGCAAGGTGCTGCAACGACTCAATGCTGTGCAAATGGTGACATTAACGCCCAAACGTGGTGCACAGGTGGCCAGCCCAACGGTGGAAGAGGCGCGGGAGATCTTCCGCACCCGCGCGCTGCTGGAGGTGGCGAACCTGCCCGATGTGATCGCCCGCTGTCAGCCGCCGCACCTGGCGGCGCTGGAGGCGATTATCCGCCAGGAGCAGCAGGCGCATGAAGCTTACGATGGCCCGGCGGCGATTCGTTTTTCCGCCGAATTTCATATTCAGCTGCAGGCCATTTCCGGCAATCAGGTCCTCACCGAAATGGTGACCCGCCTGAGTCAGCGCTCTTCATTAGTGATTGCGGCATGGGGAGCGCCGTGGCGTCAGGGCTGCCGCTGCGACGATCACGAGCAGCTTGTCCAGCTGCTGCGGCAAAAAGCGCTGCCGCCCCTGAGCGCGGCGTTAACGCACCATTTTGAACATATCGTTGCCAGCCTCTGCTTTGAGCGGGCTGGTGAATGCCTGCCTGATTTTGCCCGGCTGTTTGCCGGCGACAAGGAGTCCTGATGGCCGCTATTTGTATACAAGTGATTAATCCCAACACCAACCCCGGGATGACCGACACCATCGCCACCGCCGCCCGCATGGCGGCGGCGCCGGGGACCGAGATTATGGCGGTCTCGGCACGGGAAGGGGTGCCGTCCATCGAAGGCCATTTTGATGAGGCCATTGCCGCCGTCGGCGTGCTGGAGCAGATTCAGGCCGGCCGCCAGCAGGGCGTTTCGGGCCACGTGATCGCCTGTTTCGGCGATCCGGGATTGCTGGCGGCCCGCGAGCTGGCGCAGGGGCCGGTGATCGGCATTGCCGAAGCGGCGATGCATCTGGCCACGCTGGTCGCCACGCGCTTTTCCATTGTTACCACGCTGCCGCGTACGCTGATTATCGCCCGTCATCTGCTGCATCAATATGGCTTCTACGACCGTTGTTCCGGTCTGCACGCCATTGATCTGCCGGTGCTGGCGCTGGAAGACGGCAGCGGCGTGGCGCAGGAGAAGGTGCGCGCGCGCTGTATCCAGGCATTAAAAGAGGATGGCTGCGGCGCCCTCGTGCTGGGCTGCGGCGGAATGGCCACCCTGGCCCAGGAGCTGACCCGCGAACTGCAGGTGCCGGTCATCGATGGCGTCAGCGCGGCGGTGAAGATGGTGGAGTCGCTGGTGGCGCTGGGTCTGTCGACCAGCAAACGCGGGGACTTAGCGTTCCCGGAAGCCAAAACCCTGAGCGGTAAATTTCAGGTATTCAATACATTTTCAATTTAAGGGGTGGGAGATGACGTCAGCAGCACAGAATTACCCTCGCGACCTGCGAGGATACGCCGGTCAACCGCCGCACGCGCAGTGGCCGAACCAGGCGCGCATTGCCGTGCAGTTTGTCCTCAATTATGAAGAGGGGGCGGAAAACCATGTTCTGCATGGCGACGCCGGTTCCGAGCAGTTTCTCTCCGATATAATCGGCGCCGCCAGCTACCCGGACAGGCACATGTCGATGGACTCGCTGTATGAGTACGGCAGTCGCGCCGGGTTCTGGCGCATCCATCAGGAGTTCAGCCGACGCGGGTTGCCGCTGACGGTGTTCGGGGTGGCGATGGCCCTCGCGCGTCACCCCGATATCGTCGCGGCGATCAAAGCCGCCGACTACGACGTGGTTAGCCACGGCTGGCGTTGGATCCACTATCAGCATATGGATAGCGACATGGAGCGCGAGCATTTGCATAAGGCAGTGCACGTCTTAACCGACCTGTTCGGCAAGCCGCCAACCGGCTGGTACACCGGGCGGGATAGCCCCAATACGCGACGGCTGGTGGTGGAACACGGCGGTTTCGATTACGACAGCGACTACTATGGCGATGATTTACCTTTCTGGACCGAGGTGCAGTGCGGCGACGGTTCGCGCAAGCCGCATCTGATTGTCCCCTATACCCTCGACGCCAATGACATGCGCTTTGCCACCGCGCAGGGCTTCAACACCGCCGAGCAGTTTTATACTTACCTCAAAGACAGTTTTGATGTGCTGTATGAAGAGGGAGAAGAAGCGCCGAAGATGATGTCTATCGGCATGCACTGTCGCCTGCTTGGCCGGCCGGGGCGCTTCCGCGCCCTGCAGCGTTTCCTCGATTATGTCCAGCAGCACGAGCGGGTCTGGGTCTGTACGCGCCAGCAGATCGCCACCCACTGGCGCGAAGTCCATCCGTTCCGGGAATAGTGGCCGTTCCCGGGTAGCCCGGCTCAGCGCCGGGTTAGCTCATCAGGCTGACCTGCGCGGCAACAATCCGCCAGCCAAACGGAAAACGGACCCAGGTTTGCTGCTGGCGGCCGATCCGCTCGCTGCCGGCGCGGGTAAACTCGGTGCTGCACACCGCGTAATCCTCGCCGAAGGTGACGATCTCGGTGTGGCGTAATTCGCGCTGCAATCCCGCCGCCGGACGGGCGGCGCGAAAGGCGCGAATTTCATCGATACCGTAGAGGTTCTCGCCAGCCCCCAGGCGCACCGTCCGTTTATCGTGCCAGAAGAGCTCATCCAGCACCGCAATGTTGTTGCTGACCAGCGCCTCTTCGTAGCGGTAAAAAGCGGCGGTTACCTCGGCCAGAACGCGCGGCCGGTTAATATTATCCTGATTGATCATCATGCTCTCTCCGCAGGGCGGGCCTCGGTGATGCCCGTGTGTTCCAGAGCGCGCGCAGCGCGCAGACAGGCCTGTTCATTAAACGGCGCGGCAATCAGCTGCACGCCAATGGGTCGGTTGGATGCCGTGCGCAGCGGGACCGTGACCACCGGCAGGCCGAGGAACGAGATGGGCTGGGTGAGTATGCCCATACTGGCGCGAACGGGCAGTATCTCGCCGTTGATCGTCATCGTCTGTTGGCCGATAAGGGTGGCGCTGCACGGTGTCGCCGGGGCGATGAGTACATCGACGTGGTGAAACAGCGATTTTATCGCCTGCCGGGCATGGCGGCGAAAACGCTGCGCCTGAAGATACCAGGCCGCAGGAATCATCGCCCCGGCCAGCAGACGCTCCCGCGAGTTCGGTTCAAAGCGTGCCGGCTCACGCCGCAGCGCCGGCAGATAGTGATTGCCCCCTTCGGAGGCGCTGATGATAAACGCCGCCGAACGCGCCAGTTCGGCCTCGGGGAACAGATGCTCTTCCCGGGCGTCGAGGGCCTGCGCGACGCGGGCCACCGCGGCACGGGCGTCGCTATCGCACCAGTCGCTGAAATAGCCGCCAAGCACTCCGCAGCGCAGACCCTCCGCCGCGCGTTCCAGCCGCTGGCGAGTGGGGGCAACGGCTTCGTCCGCCTGGGCATCATCGTCGGGGTCGTGCCCCTGTAAGGCATCGTAGACCGCCGCCAGATCGTCGACGCAGCGGGCAAACGGGCCAATGTGATCGAGGCTGGCGACGAACGGATGGCTGCCCGCACGCGACAGGCGGCCAAACGTCGGCTTCAGGCCAAAAATACCGCACAGGGAGGCCGGGACGCGGATTGAGCCGTTGGTATCGCTTCCCAGAGAGAAGTGAACCAGCCCGGCGGCAACCGCCGCTGCCGAACCGCCGGAAGAGCCGCCGGCGATGCGCTGCGGATCGTGCGGATTATGGGTGGCGCCATAGTGGCTGTTTTCGGTGGTGAACCCATAGGCGTAGGCATCCATATTGACCATTCCGCTAAGCAGACCGCCTGCCGCGCAGATCTGCCGTACCGCCCAACCGTCTTTGACGGCAGGCGGGCGGTCGCTGAACAGCTGTGCGCCGGCGAGGGTGGTTTCCCCGGCAACGTCGAACAGATTTTTTACCGCGTAGGGAACCCCCGCCAGCGCCGGTAACGGCTGGCGGGTTCGACGCAGCGCATCAATCTGGTCGGCTTCGGCGAGCATCCGGCGTTCGGTGATCTGCGTCCAGGCATTAATCCGCCGGTTAACCTGCGCCATATCGTCGAGAGTACGGCGGGCAATCTCTCTGGCGCTCAGCTCACCGTCGGCCAGCGCGCGCTGAATATCAGCAATCGTCATCTCAGTCAGGGTCATGCTTTGTACACTCCGGCAATCTCCAGGCGTTCATCGAGCGGAAAGGCCATCAGCGGCTCAGCCATGGCGGCAATGCGGGAGAACTGTAGCTGAAGCTCAGCGCGGCGGGTGTCGTCCAGCTCCAGTGCCAGCAGGTGTTCCATTTGCGCCAGATAAGCGCGCCAGTCGTTTACGCTATGGGTCATGTTCGTCTCCTAATAACCGGCGGCGGCGCCGTTGCTGCGCGGATCGGACGCCCCTTCAAACAGGCCGTTGGGATGACGGACGATGGCGCCGGCGTGCCCCATGGCTTCGCTATAATCGGCCAGCACCTCCACGTCATGACCCAGCGCCCGCAGACGGGCGATGCTCTCCGGCGCGAAGCGGCCTTCCAGCTTCAGTGAATCTGAGGTTTGTCCCCAGGTTCGGCCCAGCAGCCAGCGCGGGCGCGAAATACTCTCCTGCAGCGGGATGCCCTGCAGGATGTAGCGGGTGAAAATGGCCGCCTGAGTTTGCGGTTGGCCATCCCCGCCCATCGAACCGTATACCATGACCCGGCCGTCGTTGAGGCGCGCGGCGGCGGGGTTGAGGGTATGAAACGGCTGTTTGCCTGGCGCCAGCGCCAGCAGATGTGCGGGGTCGAGACTGAACGAGGCGCCGCGGTTTTGCCAGACGATCCCGCTATCCGGCAGTACGACGCCGCTGCCAAACTCATGATAAAGACTTTGAATAAAGGAGACCGCCAGCCCACTGCTGTCCATCACCCCCATCCAGACGGTGTCGCCGGGGCCTTTTCCCGCCCCCCAGGGGGCGGCCTGCCGATCGTCGATGTTATCGGCCAGCTGCTGGAGCGCCTGCGGGTCGAGCAGGCTTTGAATATCCACGTCGAGGTGACGGGGGTCGGTAATGTGGGCATCGCGCAGGCTAAAAGCCTGCTTGGTGGCCTCGACGATACGGTGTACGGTCTGCGCGTCATCGGCATCGTGCATCGCCAGCCGGTCGGTAATCCCGAGGATCGCCAGCGAGACCAGTCCCTGCGTTGGCGGCGCCAGATTCCACAGTTCGCCGTGCTGGTGCTGAAGCTTCAGCGGCGCAGGGCGACGGGCGCGATGCTGCTGTAGGTCGGCAAGGGTGATGGGCAGCCCGCAGGCCGCCATCCCCGCAGCCAGACGGCAGGCCAGCGGGCCGCGATAAAAACTGTCGAGGCCATCGTCGACCAGCTGCTTAAGCGTCGATGCCAGCGCGGGCTGACGAAAGCGACTGCCGGCGGCCGGCGGTTGTCCGTTGACCAGAAAGGTCTCCGCGAACCCTGGCAGGTCATGGAGTTCGGCGAGTTTTCCGGCGCTGGCGCTGGACTGGGACGCCGTCACCGGCGTGCCGTCAGCGGCATAGCGAATCGCATCCTCCAGCAGGCGCGCCAGCGGCAGCGCTTTTCCGGTCAGCGTCTGCGACACCTTCAGCGCTTCATCCCAGCCGCTGACGGTCCCGGCGACGGTCAGCGCCGCTTGCGGTCCGCGGTGCGGAATTTGCGCCAGCCCGGCGTAGGCTTCCGGCGTGGCCAGCGAGCCCGCCGCGCCGCTGGCGTCAATGGCTATCGGTTCGCCCTCCGGCGGGACGATAAGCCAGAAGCCATCGCCGCCCAGGCCGTTCATATGTGGGTAAACCACCGCAATGGTGGCCGCCGCGGCGACCATGGCTTCTATCGCGCTGCCGCCTTCGCGCAGCACGGCAACCGCGCTTTGGCTGGCCAGATGGTGCGGGGCGACCGCCATTCCGTGGGCGGATACATTACTCTGCATGGGTTGTCCTCATGATCCAAAGGTGATGTCAGCGCTGCAAAAGCTGTTCCACTTTGAGCGTAAAGTTTCATTCGTCGGGAGGGGCGGCCCTTTTTCTTAAACTGGCATGCATTATGAAAGCGCTCTCATCATGTATAGTTTGATGAAACAAAAGTTACAGAGGCTGTATGGAACAACTGGATGAACGCTTGAAAGGGCAATATGCCTCATTGTCGCCTCAGGAACAGCGGGTGGCGGATTTTATTTTCGATCACTTCGACGACCTGATTAGCTATAACAGCGCTGAGCTGGCGCAGCTGAGCGGGGTGTCAAAAGCCACGGTGAGCCGTCTGTTTAAGCGGCTGGGCTACGAAAAATATAAGGATATGCGCGATGAGCTGCGCACCTTGCGCCAGAGCGGAATGCCGCTGACCGATCATCGCGATGCGGTGCAGGGGAACACGCTGCTGGCGCGGCACTATAAGCAGGAAATGGCGAATCTGACGCAGTGGGTCAATGCCCTCGATGCGCAGCAGTTTGCCGAGGCGATTAGCGGGATGGTCAACGCCCGGCGCATTGCGATCATCGGAATGCGCAACTCCTGGCCGGTGGCGCTGCACCTGCGCCAGCAGCTGCTGCAGGCGCGCGGGCAGGTGCAGGTGCTGCCGCAGCCGGGACAGAGCTTAAGCGAGGAACTGGTGGATCTGACGGCGGACGATCTGGTGGTGGTCATGGCCTTTCGCCGCCGTCCGCGCATTATTCGCCCGCTGTTGCAACAGCTCCAGCAGCGCGGTATTCCGGTACTGCTGATCTGCGAACCGCAGGCATACAGCCTGTTTCCGCTGTCCCGCTGGCAGCTGTGTGCTCCCCTGGATAGCGTCTCGGCCTATGACAGCTACAGTTCGGTAAACAGCTTGATCAACCTGCTGGCGAATGCGTTCCTGCACGAAATTCTCGATAAAGGCCGCCCGCGCATCCACGATATCGCCACCCTTTATCAGCAGCTGGACGAGCTTGAGCAACGATAATGGGGCCTCAGGCTGGTGCTTTGCTCTTTTATGGTGCAATAAAATAGTGGGGGAATGAACTCCGTTTCCCCGCTGTTTTCCGCTATCTCCTGTTTCTTCTCTCTTTTCTCGCGCTTTGCGCCGTGACCCTCCTATTTTTTGTATCTGGCACATTAGTTGCAGAAGTTTATTTAAAGAATCTTTTGTTTCATACTAACGTAACGGGTAAACAACATGAAAAAACTGCTGATCGCACTGGCCGGGGCCGCTTGTCTGTTCACGCAAATCACAGCGGCGAAAGCCGACCAGCTGCAGGATATCGAAAAGCGCGGCGTGATTCGCATTGCGGTTCCGCAGGATTTCCCGCCGTTTGGTTCGGTGGGGACCGATCTCCAGCCGCAGGGCTATGACATCGATATGGCGCGTTATCTTGCCAGTCAGATGAAGCTCAAGCTGCAGCTGGTGCCGGTGACCAGCGCCAACCGGGTGCCTTATCTGCAAACCGATAAAGTGGATCTGGTTATCTCCAGCCTCGGCAAAAATGCGGAGCGCGAGAAGGTGATTGATTTCAGCCGCCCGTATGCGCCGTTCTTCCTTGGCGTATTCGGCCCGAAAGGGGAAGAGCTGAAGGATGCGGCGGCGCTCGGCGGCAAAACCGTCGGCGTTACCCGTGGCGCGGTGGAAGATATGGTGCTGACCAGCATTGCGCCGAAAGAGGCGCAGATTAAACGCTATGAAGACAACAACACCACGCTGTCGGCTTATCTGTCAGGCCAGGTGCAGTACGTGGCGACCGGTAACCTGGTGGTGGCGGCGATTTCCCGGCAAAACCCGGCTAAAGCGCCGGTGCCGAGCTTTATGCTGAAAGATTCGCCGTGCGTGATTGGTCTGAAAAAGAATGAGCCGGCGCTGAAAACGAAAGTCGATGCGCTGATCGAGCAGGGAATTAAAGACGGTACCCTGAACAATTTGTCTCAGCAGTGGCTGAAAGCGCCGTTGCCCGCCGACTTTTCCGCATAAGGTCAGTGAATGACGGAACAACTTCATTTTTCTGCGCTCTGGCCGCACTGGCCGGAGCTGCTGGCGGGACTGTGGGTGACGGTTCAGCTGACGGTACTGGCGACTGTCGGCGGCCTGGCTATCGGCATCTTCGGCGCCGCTATTCGTAGCGGGCGGCCATCCTGGTTCAGCCGTTTGTGGGGCGGCTACGTGGAGCTTATCCGCAATACGCCGTTTGTGGTTCAGCTGTTCTTTATCGTCTTCGGTCTGCCTAACCTCGGGCTGAAGATGACGGCAGGCGAAGCCGCGCTGCTGGCGATGGTGGTCAACCTTGGCGCCTACAGCACCGAGATCGTTCGCGCCGGGATCCAGGTGACGCCAAAAGGCCAGTGGGAGGCCGGGCGTGTGCTGGGGCTGAGCCGTACGCAGACTTTTATCCGGGTGGTGTTGCCGCCGGCGCTGCAGCGGATTTACCCGGCGCTGGTCAGTCAATGCATTATCGTGATGCTGGGATCGTCGGTGGTGTCGCAGGTCTCTTATGAAGAGCTGACCTTTGCCGCCAACCTGATCCAGTCGCGGACGTTTCTGAGCTTTGAGGTCTATCTGGTGACGACGGGGATCTACTTAGTGCTTTCGATAACCATGCGTCAGCTGCTGATGGCGGCAGGGCGAAAATGGCTGGGGGTGCAGGCATGATGGTCACCTTTACTGACTGGGATATTATTCGCAATCTGCTGCTGGCCGGCCGCTGGACGGTGCTGCTGTCGCTGGTGGCGTTTATTGGCGGCGCGCTGGTGACGTTGCCGCTGCTGCTGCTGCGCCTCACCGGCGGACGCCAGGTTAAGCGCCTGATTCGCGGCTATATCGAGCTGTTTCAGGGGACGCCGCTGCTGATGCAGCTGTTTCTGGCCTTCTTCGGCGTGGCGCTGTTCGGCATTGACGTCTCGCCGTGGACCGCCGCGTCGCTGGCGCTGACCTTCTACACCAGCGCCTTTTTACTCGATATCTGGTTCGGCAGCATTCGCGCGTTGCCGAAAGGGCAGTGGGAAGCTTCGCGCTGTCTGGGCCTCAGTTTCGCCCAGACCTTGTTTCGCGTCATTGCGCCGCAGGCGCTGCGTATCGCCATTGCGCCCACCGTGGGGTTTGCGGTGCAGGTGGTGAAAGGCACCGCGCTGGCGTCGATTATCGGCTTCGTCGAACTGACCAAAGCTGGCACGATGCTGACCAACGTGACCTATCAGCCGTTTAAAGTCTTTGCGCTGGTGGCGCTGGGCTACTTCATTCTGTGCTACCCGCTGTCCCGCTACAGCCGCTATCTGGAGAATAAATTCAATGCCTCTCATCACCATTAATCAGATGCAGAAGTACTACGGCGACAACCACGTGCTCAAAGGTGTCGATCTGGACATCGAGATGGGCGAGGTCATTTCGATTATTGGCCGTAGCGGCTCGGGGAAAAGCACGCTGCTGCGCTGCATCAACGGGCTGGAAGGGTATCAGGACGGCAGCATTAAGCTGGGCGGCATGACCATTACCGACCGCGATTCGCAGGCCCGCGAGATCAGCCGTTCCGTCGGGATGGTGTTCCAGAATTTTAACCTGTTTCCGCACATGACCGCGCTGGAGAACGTGATGCTGGCGCCGCGACGGGTGCTGAAAAAAAGCGCCGCCGAATGTCGTGAGCTGGCGCAGCGGATGCTGGAGAAGGTCGGCCTTGGCGATCGGCTGGACTATTATCCCTCGAGCCTCTCCGGCGGCCAGCAGCAGCGGGTGGCGATTGCCCGCGCGCTGGCGATGTCGCCAAAAGTGTTACTGTGTGACGAGATTACCTCGGCGCTGGATCCGGAACTGGTGGGCGAAGTGCTCAAGGTTCTCGAGCAGCTGGCTGCCGAGGGAATGACGCTGATTCTCGTCACCCATGAAATGAATTTTGCCCGTGAAGTGGGCGATCGGGTGGTGTTTATGCATCAGGGACGGGTCTGGGAGCAGGGTGACAGTAAAACGCTGTTTGCCAACCCGCAGACCCATGAACTGAAGCAGTTTATCTCCTCCGTTCGCGGCCTGAATTAATCAAAGGACTCTAAAATGGATATCGCTCAATTTTCGCAACTCAACCCGCCGCCGCGCCTGCTGATGGGGCCAGGGCCGATTAACGCCGACCCGCGCGTGCTGCGCGCCATGTCGAGCCAGCTGATTGGTCAGTACGATCCGGCGATGACCCACTATATGAATGAGGTTATGGCGCTGTACCGCGGGGTGTTCCGTACCGAAAATCGCTGGACGATGCTGGTGGACGGCACCTCGCGCGCGGGAATCGAAGCGATTCTGGTGTCGGCTATTCGCCCTGGCGATAAGGTGCTGGTGCCGGTATTTGGCCGCTTCGGCCATCTGCTGTGCGAAATCGCCCGCCGCTGTCGCGCCGAGGTTCACACTATCGAGGTGCCGTGGGGCGAAGTCTTCACCCCCGATCGGGTTGAAGACGCCATCAAACGCGTGCGTCCGCGCCTGCTGCTGACGGTGCAGGGCGACACCTCGACCACCATGCTCCAGCCGCTGGCGGAGCTGGGCGATATCTGTCGCCGTCACGAGGTGCTGTTTTACACCGACGCTACCGCCTCGCTGGCCGGCAATGCCCTGGAGACCGATGCCTGGGGGCTGGATGCGGTATCCGCAGGGATGCAGAAATGCCTCGGCGGCCCGTCCGGTACCTCGCCGATTACCCTCAGCGCGCGCATGGAGGAGGTGATTCGCCGCCGCAAATGCGTGGAGGAGGGCATTCGTACCGACGCCCATCTTGATGGCGTGGATGAGATGGTTTACTCCAACTACTTCGACCTCGGCATGGTGATGGACTACTGGGGGCCGGAGCGCCTGAATCACCACACCGAGGCCACATCGGCGCTGTTTGGCGCTCGCGAATGCGCGCGACTGATCCTGCAGGAGGGGCTGGATCGGGGGATCGCCCGACATAAGCTGCATGGCGATGCGCTGCTCAAAGGCATTCAGGCGATGGGGCTGGAGACCTTTGGCGACCTGAAACATAAGATGAACAATGTGCTCGGAGTGGTGATTCCGCAGGGCATCAACGGTGACCAGGTACGGAAGCTAATGCTGGAAGATTTCGGCATTGAGATCGGCACCTCCTTTGGCCCGCTGCATGGCAAAGTGTGGCGCATCGGCACCATGGGCTATAACGCGCGGAAAGATTGCGTGCTGACCACGCTCAGCGCTCTGGAGTCGGTACTGAATTACCTGAAATTCTCTACCACCCAGGGAGCGGCGATGCAGGCGGCGTGGGATCACTATTGCAGCGAGAGTGCGCGATGAATCAATCAACACGCCAGCAGGCGGAGATGATGGCGGCCGCGGAGCGGGTGATGGCCCGCGCCGATGAGCTGGCCGCGATCAGCGAAACGGCAGAAGGGCTGACCCGGGTGTATCTCTCGCCGCAGCATTTGCAGGCCAATCAGCAGGTGGCGCGCTGGATGACGCAGGCGGGAATGACCGTCTGGCAGGATAGCGTCGGGAACATCTGCGGGCGTTATGAAGGCGAGCAGGAGGGGGCGCCGGCAATTCTGCTGGGATCTCATCTGGATACGGTACGCAATGCCGGGCGCTATGACGGCATGCTGGGAGTGCTTACGGCGATTGACGTGGTGGAAAACCTGCATCGGCAGGGGCTTCGCCTGGCGAAAGCGATAGAGATTGTCGGTTTCTGCGATGAAGAAGGGACCCGTTTTGGCATCACGTTGCTGGGCAGTCGCGGCCTGACGGGAAGCTGGCCGGAGAGCTGGCTGGCGCAGACCGATGCTCAGGGGATCAGCGTGGCGCAGGCGATGGCACAGGCCGGACTTGATCCTGCGCGAGTCGGCCTGGCGGCGCGTCCGACGGCGGATATCGCCGGCTATCTCGAGCTGCACATTGAGCAGGGGCCGTGCCTTGAGCAAGCGGAGCTGGCGCTCGGCGTGGTGGAGGCCATCAACGGCGCCCGCCGCCTGAACTGCCGTTTTACCGGCGAAGCGGGCCACGCCGGAACGGTACCGATGAGCCAGCGTCGGGATGCGCTGGCCGCCGCCGCCGAATGGATGGTCCTCATTGAGACGACAACCCGGCAGCACGGGGGAAACCTGGTGGCTACGGTGGGGACGCTGCGCTGCGCCCCGGGCGCGGTTAACGTCATTCCCGGCGAGGTGGCGCTGACTCTGGATATTCGCGGCCCGCAGGATGGTCCGCTCGACGCGCTGCTCACCACGCTGCTGGATGCCGCGCAGGCGATAGCCGCCCGTCGCCATCTGCGCTTTGCCGCCGAAGCGTTCTACCACATCGCCGCGACCGCCTGCGATCGGCGGCTACAGGCGGTGTTGACGCAAGCCGTCACCGAGGTTCAGGGGCGCTCGCTGTCCCTGCCGAGCGGCGCCGGGCACGATGCGATCGCCATCGCCGAACGTTGGCCGGTAGGCATGCTGTTTGTGCGCTGCAAAGGCGGCGTCAGCCACCACCCGGCGGAATCCGTTACCTGCCAGGATGTGGCGTTGGCTATTGCGGCGTTTCGCCGCGCGACGCGGGCGCTGGCCGAAAACGCATAAGCCGTCCCGCGCGGTCGCACTAGCGGCTTCTTCTGCGCCGGCGCCGCGCTGAGGGCCGCTGATCGGCGGCTGATTGACCGAAGTGACGGGCTATTTTTACCCGAAAGTAGCACAAAGTGCTAAATATGCGGATGATGAACTCTATACCATCCGCGGCACTGACCTCGTCGCCATGGATTGGTAGTCAGTTGGAATCATTCCGCGGGGTCAGTCTGCTCTTCTTGTTAAGCATCGATGACGCCTTTAACCCTCAGATAATCATCATTTTTATTCGCTGAAAATTCCCCGACTGTTATGCTACTTGTGAAAAGATATGCTGCTGACGAGAGACATGCCGATGCTGAATTCAGAACAGAGTATTAATATACAGACGCAGTCCTCCCGTTCCGGGATGAATCTTTTCTCCGCATTACTGATAATTATCGCCGTTTCCGCATTGTGTATTGTGATTTCGAAACCATTAGGTCCCTGGGACGTTATCTTCGCCAACGCCGGGCTGTATATTGATCTGTTAGCCTTATTGTTCCTGGTGTTTATGTTATGGATTTCGGCAAAAGTCAGAATGAGTTATGTCGCGGTAAACTGGGTGCGCTACGGGCTGTTGCTCTGGATAGCCGGCTGTACCTTTGATGTAATGGACGAAATATTTGTCCAGCCGAAATGGATGGGCTATTACTGCGAAGATCTGCTCCGTCTTTCCGGCATGCTGTTGACGACCATCGGCATCTATAAAATTATCGAGCGTATTAACGTGCTGTACGTCGACGCGCGTTCTCAATCGTTAAAAGACGAGCTTACTCAACTGCCTAACCGGCGTTTTTTCATTGATACCATCCGGGAAAAACAGGGCCACCAGCTGGCGCTGATGATTCTGGATATTGATTTTTTCAAGAACATCAATGATACCTACGGCCATCTGGTGGGCGATGAGGTGCTATTTGCGTTGGGTAAACAGCTGGCAAAATTAACCAGCGATAAAATTCTGCCGGCCCGGATTGGCGGCGAAGAGTTTGCCATTATTGTTGACGGGATGCCGGCCGAAGAGGTGCGCAACCTGGCGCAGTCCATTCTGGAGAATGTCCGCTCCATTCTGATTAATCATGATTATCCGCTGTCGGTCAGCATTGGCGTCGGCATGCGTGAAAAAGGTGAAGCGCAGGATGCGTTTATTAAGAAGGTGGATGAAGCGCTCTACCAGGCGAAACATAACGGCCGTGGACGCGTCGAGTGGGCCACATCCTGAGGCCGCCGCTATCCCTGCTGCGCGCTGCGACAATGGCGGCGATATTCAGAAGGGGAGCGTTCGGTATAGCGTTTAAACACCCGGCAAAAATAGTTACTGTCGACAAAACCGCAGTTATGGGCAATCTCTTTGACTTTTAAATCGTAACCCCGCAGCAGCTTTTTGGCCTGCTCGAGCCGGACGCGGGTCAGGTATTCGTTAAAGCCGACGGAACCCGACTTCTGAAAAATGTGCGACAGGTAGTTGGGGGTGATATGAAAACGTTTCGCCACCAATTCGCGGGTTAACGGCTGGCTGAGATGCTCTTCCAGATAATCCTGTACCGCCATAAACAGGTCGCGGCTACGGCTGACCCGCATCTCCAGGCCGACCAGCTGTTCAAGGCAGTGGCTCAGCAGCGCCGATACCACCAGCCGGGCGGTGACCGGGTCTGGCTGCAGACATATTTCGTTTAGCGCCAGCAGCAGATAAGAGCCCACGCGCGGTCCCAGGCGAGCGACGCTCTGTTTCTCCGTTCGCAGCCGTTTACCGTCCCAGTGCTGGATGCAAAACCCCAGCTTTTGCCTGCCAAATAAAATACTTAAGGTCGATGCCTGACCGGTCCACTGCGGACAGGTCCATTTTCCCGCCTGAACATAAAGCACCTGTGATGTTGACAGCACCATATCGGACAAGGGTAAACCGTTCTCCCGCAGCTCCCCCTCCAGCACAATTTCCAGACGCGGAAACGCGACCTGATAGGCCAGTTCCGGGACAGAAATATCCGGTTCCGGGAACCTGACCAGCAGCCTGTCCTTCTGATTGACCAGACGATTTAAAATACCCGGCAGATCTTCAATCATCCCTTCACCCCGAGAGCGAACTATTATCCTGTTGAATATAATCTATTTAATACCCGCAGATCTCTTTTAGATCGCCCGATTGAGCGCCCGGAGCCGGCCTGCGGCCGCCCGAAGCTCAGAGTTTGATGATCATCACACTTTGTCTCCCCGCGTACGGATGTCCAGTTTTTCGTAGGAATCGCCTCATGTTTTTCCCCTGGCCGACGATTAGAGTTTATTTCGTGTTATCGAAAGGTTAAGGAAAGGAAATATGGAACATCAATCTGCTGTCTATCTGGATGCCCTCGGCGCCAACATCGCCTTATCCGCCAAAATGAAACAGGAGCTGGATACGCTTGGCTATACCGTGGTGCATCATCTGGCCGACCCGGCATGGCTGGCGGCGATGCGCGAGCTCATCGATGCGCTTGTCGAGAGCGAGGGAGATAACCTGGCCATGGAACACCATCAGGAGGCGACCGCGACGCGTATTGCCAATCTGGTGAATAAAGGGGTGATTTGGGAGAAGGTGTGGTCCCATCCGCTGGTGCTGTCGGCCTGCCGCTATATTTTTCAGGGCGACTTTAAAGTGTCCAGCCTGAATGCGCGCGAGGCGCTGGTTAACGGCGGCCACCAGCCTCTACATGCCGACTGGAAAAAACCGCGTCCCGATTTTCCCAAAGTGCATCTGGTCAATACCATTTGGGCAATCGATGATTTGAGCGCCGAGAATGGCGCCCCGCGAATTATTCCCGGTACGCATCTGCGTCCGGAACTGCCCGAAGAGGTCCTGAGCGACCCTGAACTGCCGCACCCGGATGAGGTGGTGTTTGCCGCCCCGGCGGGGAGCGTGATGATTTATAACGCGCATACCTGGCACGGCGGAACCTGCAATATCACCGGCAGCAGAAGACGGGTGCTGCACGGTTTATACATTGACCGCCAGGACAGCGCGCAGCAGGACCAGCGGCTCTGGTTAAAGCCGGAAACCGCCAGCCGCCTGACGCCGGCGCAAAAATGGCTGCTGGATGTGGAGTAACCCGGTGCGCCGTGGTGTCCGTTTTTTGCCAGGTGGCGGCTACGCCTTACCTGGCCTACGAAACGGTTGCTTCCTGGCGGCGGGGTAAATCCCTTGCCCGGGCTACGGTGTGCACCGGCTGTCGCCCCGGTAAGCGTAGCGCCAGCGGGGAGAGGCTCCCGGGCGGCGGGGTAAATCCCTTGTCCGGGCTACGGTGTGGCACCGGCTGTAGCCCCGGTAAGCGTAGCGCCACCGGGGAGAGACTCCCGGGCAGCGGGGTAAATCCCTTGTCCGGGCTACGGTGTGCACCGGCTGTAGCCCCGGTAAGCGTAGCGCCAGCGGGGAGAGGCTCCCGGGCGGCGGGGTAAATCCCTTGTCCGGGCTACGGTGTGGCACCGGCTGTAGCCCCGGTAAGCGTAGCTCCACCGGGGAGAGACTCCCGGGCGGCGGGGTAAATCCCTTGCCCGGCTACGGTGTGGCACCGGCTGTAGCCCCGGTAAGCACAGCGCCAGCGGGGAGAGGCTCCCGGGCAGCGGGGCAAATTTCTTGTCCGGGCTACGGTGTGGCACCGGCTGTAGCCCCGGTAAGCGTAGCGCCACCGGGGAGAGGCTCCCGGGCGACAACCCGGCAGACTCTAGCGGTTCGTCTTCCCAGGGAGGCAGTGGAATGAGCAGGCCGTTCTCAGGGGATATCTAAATAAACGATCGGCTTTTTCATGATGCTTTTTACCGCTTCAGCGATGTGCTGCGGCTGGAGTAAAAACGTTTTGATGCTGGTTTTAATCGTGCGCTGACCGCAAAAGCGCCTGGCGTCGTCGATTTCAATATCCGTGACCAGCAGGACGACATCGGCCTGGGCAATATCGTCGGGGGTAATTTTATTCTCAATCCCCAGCGCGCCCTGGGTTTCGATTTTGATCTGCCACTTTTCGTGGTGGCCGACTTTTTGTAAACGTTCCGCCGCCATATAGGTATGGGCCACGCCGCTCACACAGGCCGTGACCGCAACGATCTTGAGAACCATAGCATCCTCCGGGCATTAGCCACCGACAGTTACGCGAAAACCAGCTTGTTCAGCCATGAGAGTGAATCGGTTCATTTCTGCTGCCGATGGCGCACCGACCTTTGCCATCGCCCATCTCTTGCCCAACAGCGAGTATTTCGGCTCGCCATATTGGTGAAACGGCAGCAGGTGAATGTCAGACAGGGCAAACGGCGCCAGGAAGGAGAGAATCTGGCTGAAGTTCTTTTCACACAGGGTAAAGCCGGGAATGAGCGGCACTCTGGGAATGACGTGAATGCCATTTTCCACCAGCCGGCGGAAATTTTCCAGCACCCGGGGGAGATCCATGGCGAGCTGCTCTCTGGCCTGCCCGGGATCCATGATTTTCAGATCAAACAGCACTTCGTCGCACGCCTGGGCAAGAGGGTAGACGCGGCTGAAGGCGGCGTCGCCCGCCGTTTCTATTGCCGTGTGGATCCCCCACTGGCGCAATGCGCGTAAGAAGCGGGTGGCAAACCCGGCCTGCATTAACACCTCTCCGCCCGATAGTGTGACGCCGCCGCCCGAGGCGCGAAAAAAGATCTCATCTTTCAGCACCTCTTTGAGCAATGCTTCCTGAGTGACATCGCGGCCAATCTGCTCCCATGCACCGGAAGGGCACTCTTCGACGTCCCGCTGGCAGTGCGCGCAGTGGAGACAGCGGCTTTCCCGGCGCACGGTTTCAATTTTGGGCGAGAGGGATTCCGGGTTGGCACACCACGGGCAGGTGTGTGGGCAACCTTTAAAAAAGACGACGGTTCTGATCCCCTGGCCATCGTTGAGCGAGTAGCGCTGGAGATTGAAAATGCGCGCCCGGTCGGCGCGCGTCTCGATAACGTCACAGTTGATGCGTGGTGCGGTGGATAATGTCATCCTGGATCTCCTTCGATAACTCCACAAAGAAGGCGCTGTAGCCGGCGACGCGTACCACCAGGCCGGCGAAATCCTGAGGGCGCTGCTGCGCTTCCCGCAGCGTCTGTGCGTTGACCACGTTAAACTGGATATGCTGTAGCTTCAGGCTGGTGAAAGCCTGTAAGAAATCGGCCAGCTTGTTGAGCCCGCTCTCTCCGCTCAGGGTCGCCGGGGTGAACTTAACGTTCAGCAGCGTGCCATTGGAGAGCAGGTAGTTATCCAGCTTGCTGACCGATTTCAGGACCGCCGTTGGCCCCTGAGAATCCTGGCCGACCATCGGCGACAGACCGCCATCGGCTAACTGCTCGCCGGCCAGGCGGCCATCCGGGGTTGCGCCGACCACTGAGCCGAGCGGGACGTGTGCCGAGACGGTATACGAACCGGGGGTGAAATGCCCGCCGCGCGGGTTGCGGTACTGCTCAACCTCTTTACAGTAAAAGCGCAGCAGGTCGGCGCTGATATTGTCCACCTCATCGATATCGTTGCCATATTTTTCAAAGCGGTGAACCAGGCGGGCGCGGATTTTCTCGCCTTCCGGCGTCTGGAAATTAGCCTTGAGGACCTGAATCAGCTCGTCGTAGCTCATGCGCTGCTGGTCGAAGACCATCCCCTTGAGCGCATGCAGGGAGTCGCTGAGATTGGCGATACCAATCCCCTGCACGCCGGAGAAGTTGTAGCGCGCGCCGCCTTCGGTGATGTCCTTTCCGTGCAACGCACAATCCTGAATAAACGAGGAGAGCAGGGGAACCGGCGCCTGATCCCGATGGCCGAGGTCGCAAATGTTGCTGCCTTCGACCATCAGCTTGATGTAGTAGCGGGTCTTCTCGCGGATCTGCTGAATCAGCCCGTCCCAGCTGATATCGGGGTTACCTTCGTTCTCCAGCATCACGATTTCCATCACCTTCAGCAGGTTGAACATCGCAATATCGTGCAGCCCATAGGTACGGCCGGGGATGGAGAGTTCGACGCAGCCCACGACGGCATAATCTCGCGCATCCTCCAGCGAGACGCCGCGGTTGAGAAAGGCCGGAACCACCACTTCGTCGTTGAAAATTTGCGGGATCCCGGTGCCTAAGCGGATGGTTTCCGCCGTTTTGTGCAGGAACGGGCGGTCGATCAGTTCGTTGACCCGCACCCCGAGATTGGGCTGCGGTAGACGGACGTTCTGATAGGCATCCAGCGCGAGAAAGGAGAGCACGTTTACCGCGCTGCGCCCGGTCTCGCTCAGGCCGCCGAGCAAGGCGGTATAGCCCGTCGGGAAGCCGGCAAAGTAGCGGGCGCTGCTGGATGAGCGCAGCAGGACGATATCGTTGCACTTGACCCACAGCGATTCCAGCAGCGTTTTCAGGAACGCGGGATCCTCGCCGCGGGTTAACGACGCCTGATAAAACGGCAGCATATACTGGTCAAAACGGCCAAGTGAAATCGAACTGGCGTTGGACTCGTACTGCAGAATGATGTTCATGTACCAGAACAGCTGGCAGGCCTGCCAGAAATCCTCCGGGCGATGCTCGGCGTTATGACGCGAATGAGCGGCAATCGCCTCCAGCTCCTGGCGTCGCTGCGGATCGTTGCAGCGGCGGGCCATGTCAGCGGCGAGGGTGGCGTAACGCAAAATGTGGCGCTGCGAGGCCGCCAGTAAAATCAGCACCGCCTGATAAAAATCGTTCTCCGGATGCTGCCGGGCCAGGGTTTTCATTTCCACCGTCAGCGCCGCCAGTCCTTTATTCAGCAGACGGGGATAATCAATAATGATGTGTCCCTGGCCCTTGTCGGTCTGGTTGATGCTGAAAATCTGCGTGCGTACCGCTGCTTTCACCTCGTCGGTCATCTGTGCGTTAATGACATCTTTCATCGAGCGTTTTTCCCAGTACGGGAACAGCGCTTCACGGTAGATGCGCTTGTCTTCGTCGCTGATGGCGAAGCGATCCTGCGGACGGACCGGGAAGCGATCCAGCTCGTTAAGTAACCAGTAGGGGTCCATCTCGGGGGAGACGATGCCGGCGCGCGGTTTGATTGTCCGGTTGCCGGCAATCAGTTCATCATCACGAATCGAAATCTGTACATGATCAAGGATCCAGGCGGTGGCCTTCGCCCGACGAATCATCGTCGGCTCACCCTCGGTGCGTTTGTGGCTTTCGGTATAGAGCAGGGCGCGTTCGAGCGAGATTTCCCGGGGGTGAGCGAACAGGCTTGCTATTAAGCGTTGGGTACGATTGGTCATGACAAACTCCATGTGAACGCCCTCTCCACGCGCGGATTGAGGCAATTCGCGACGCGGTTCGCGCACGGACTGCCGGTCACGATGACGCTCGTGGAGCGAGGCGCTGAGTCTTGCGCAGCGTCGCTGCGCGTGACGGTATTCAGGCTTTCTGCGAAAGATGGCTGTCGATTTTGTTCATAATGGCGTCAGCCCGCTTCACGGCATCGCTGATATTGACGCGAACGATGGTTTTACCGGCAAAACGCTCTTCACTCTTGATGCCGATATCTTTGGTCAGAATCACGATATCGGCGCTGGCGACATCGTCTGCCGACAGCTCATTCTCAATACCGATGGAGCCCTGGGTCTCCACCTTGATCTGCCAGCCTTTGGCTCTGGCGGCGCTCTCCAGCGACTCCGCTGCCATGTAGGTGTGTGCGACTCCGGACGGGCAGGCGGTAACGGCGATAATCCTGGTCATAAACTCTTCCTTCTGCGGTTTCAGTTAATTTCGAAATCAAGATCCAGTTCGTCATCGGCTTTGGCTGCTGACGCTTTCTTCTTCGTGAGGGCTTTAAGTACGATGACGCAGGCGGCGCTGACAAATGCCCCGACCAGCAGGCCGATAATGAACCCGCCTTTACCCTCAACCACCGGCAGGACAATCAGTCCACCCCAGCCGGCGTAGCACTGAACGCCGAGCAGAGCGGTCGTCGCGCAGCCGCTTGCGGCGCCAATCATGATGGACGGGATGACGCGTAGCGGGTCGGCGGCCGCGAAGGGGATTGCGCCTTCCGACACGCCAACGCAGCCCATGACCAGGGCGGCTTTGCCCGTTTCGCGCTCCTCTGGCGTGAAGTATTTGCGCCCCATCAGCGTCGCCAGCCCCATGCCCAGCGGCGGAATGGCGATCCCGACGGCGGCGATAGCCACCACGCTATAAACCCCCTGGGAGACGCAGATCAGCATGAAGGCGTAGGCCACTTTATTGACCGGGCCACCCATGTCGAAAGCCAGCATCAGCCCCATGATGATGGCGAGGAGCACGATGCTGCCCTCGCGCATGCCCTGTAGCCAGGTTGTCAGACTGGCGGTGAGCGCGCCAATAGGTTCACCCAGCCCCCACATCATGATCCCGGCCGTAATAAAGGTGCCGATAATGGGGATAACAAAAATGGGCATCACGGAGCGCAGCACTTTGTGGACAGGGATTTTCTTCAGGTAGTAAACCACCAGGCCGCCGATCATCCCGGCGATCAGGGCGCCGAAAAAGCCGGCGCCAAAACTGTTGCCGACCCACGCGCCAATGGCGCACGGGGCCAGCGCCGCGCGGTCAGAAATGGAGTAGCCGATATAGGCCGCCAGAAAAGGCACCATCAGGGTCAGTCCGGCGACGCCAATATCAAACAGTTTTTTCAGGTTGGGATCCGTTGCGCCATCGGGCACGGCGCCCTTGCCGTACAGCATGACCGAGACGGCGAGGAGGATCCCGCCGGAGACCACAAAGGGGATCATATGTGAGACGCCGGTCATGAGATGCTGGCGTGTATTTTTTAGTATTTGCACCAGTTCGTTCATTGCTTGCTCCTGAGCGCGTTTGCGCTCGTGACAGTATTGTTGCTTCAACAGTAGGAAAATGGCGGGGGAGAAAACAGTAGAGAAAAAGTGCATTTACTGGATATTTGTAAGGTGCGCGTGAAATTGCGATCCACCTCAAATCTTAAGTGCTATAGGGTCATGTTGCGACAAAAAGAGAGAATTGTGAGGCGGAGCAGAAAAAAGATCTCTGTGTACAATTTTCCAGTAATTCACTCTTTTCTCGCGTAGTCCCTGCCGCGCGCTTTCTTTACCGTTGAGGCAATGATGTCTTGCTCAGGAGAAAGCCAATGGCCCAGGTCATTAAATTCCGTTGTGATTTGCCAAATGGCGTCCACGCCCGTCCCGCCAGTCTGGTGGAAACGCTATGCAATACCTTTTCGTCTTCTGTTGACTGGTGGAATACGCGCAGCGACCTGCGCGGCAATGCGAAAAGCGCACTGGCCATTATTGCAACCAACACGATACGGGGCGACGAGTGTCAGTTAACGATCAGCGGTGAGGATGAGCAGCGGGCGCTTGCTGCGCTGTCGGCATTTATTCAGGATGAATTTCCGCACTGCGATACGCCGTTGCCGGCGGCGGAAAGTATAGAGGTACAGCCGGTTCCGCAATCGCTGTCCCGACTGAATCCTGTTTTGTTTCACGGCCGGCCGGTGTGTGCCGGGAGCGCCGGGGGCACGCTCACCCGTCTGAAATCTTTCGATCTGCGCAACCCGGGCCCGCTGCCTGCTGCCGGGAGTATTGAGCACGAGCAGGCGCTGCTGGATCAAGGATTGCTGCTGCTGGTTAAAAATATCGAGCTGCGGCTGCTGGATAACGACGGAACCGCCGGCGCCATTCTGGAGGCGCATCGTTCGCTGGCGACGGATGCTTCTCTACGCCAGCATCTGCTGGGCGGGCTGCTGACCGGCCTGAGCTGTGCTCAGGCGATCGTCGCCAGCGGCGAGCACTTCTGCGCTCAGTTCCACGACTCCGGCAACCGCTATTTACAGGAGCGGGTGCTGGACGTACGCGATGTCTGTTTTCAGCTTCTGCAGCACATCTACGGTGAGTCCCGCTTCCCGGCACCGGGTAAACTGACCGTCCCGGCGATTTGTCTTGCCGATGAGTTAACGCCCAGCCAGTTTCTTGAGCTGGATAAAACGCTGCTGCAAGGCCTGCTGCTGAGCGGCGGCGGGACCACTTCGCATACCGTGATTCTGGCGCGTTCGTTTAATATTCCGACTCTGGTCGGCGTGGAGATGGCGGCGCTGCTGCCGTGGGTAGGGCAACCGCTATTTATCGACGGCAATGCCGGGCTGGTGGTGGTTAACCCGGATGAAGCGGTGGCGCGCTACTACCAACAGGAGGCCTGGACCGCGGCGCAGTTACGTCGTCAACAGCAGGCGTGGTTTGATAAAGACGGGGTCACAAAAGATGGCCTGCGTCTGGAGGTGGCGGCCAATATTGCCCACTCCGTTGAAGCCGCCGCGGCGTTTGGCAACGGCGCGCAGGCGGTGGGCCTGTTCCGTACCGAAATGCTGTATATGGACCGGCCCGGCGCGCCGTCCGAAGATGAACTTTATAATATTTTTTGCCAGGCGCTGGAACCGGCGAACGGCCGCAGCATTATCATTCGCACCATGGATATCGGCGGCGATAAGCCGGTGGCCTATCTCAATATCCCGGCGGAAAACAACCCTTTCCTTGGCTATCGCGCGGTGCGAATTTACGAGGAGTACCAGACGCTGTTCCGCACGCAGCTCAGGGCGATTCTGCGCGCCTCGGCGCACGGCTCGTTGAAAATTATGATTCCGATGATCTCCTCGATGGAAGAGATTCTGTGGGTGAAAGATCAGCTGGCCGAAGCCAGGCAATCCCTGCGCGATGAACATATTCCGTTCGATGAGAAGATCCCGTTTGGCATCATGCTGGAAGTGCCATCGGTGATGTTTATCATCGACCAGTGCTGTGAAGAGATCGATTTCTTCAGTATCGGCAGCAATGACCTGACGCAGTATCTGCTGGCGGTGGATCGTGATAACAGTAAGGTCACGCGCCACTACAACAGCCTCAACCCGGCTTTTTTGCGCGCGCTGGACTACGCCGTGCAGGCGGTACATCGCCAGGGGAAATGGATTGGCCTGTGTGGAGAACTGGGGGCGAAAGGTTCGGTGCTGCCGCTGCTGGTGGGGCTTGGGCTGGATGAACTGAGCATGAGCGCGCCGGCAATACCGGCGACGAAAGCGCGTCTGGCCCGGCTGGATAGCCGGGCCTGTCGCCAGCTGTTGAACCAGGCCATGCAGTGTCGCACCTCGCTGGAGGTGGAACACTTATTGGCCCAGTTCCGCATGGCTCAGCAGGACGCGCCGCTGATTACCACGCAGTGCATTACCTTAAACAGCGACTGGCGCAGTAAAGAAGAGGTGCTGAAAGGCATGACCGACAATCTGCTGCTGGCGGGGCGATGCCGCTACCCGCGTAAGCTGGAGGCCGACCTCTGGGCGCGCGAAGCGGTATTTTCCACCGGGCTGGGCTTCAGCTTTGCTATCCCGCACAGCAAGTCGGAGCATATTGAGCAGTCGACCATCAGCGTGGCTCGCCTGGCCCGGCCGGTGGCGTGGGGAGATGACGAAGCGCAATTTGTGATTATGCTGACGCTGAACAAACATGCCGCCGGGGATCAGCATATGCGCATCTTCTCTCGCCTGGCGCGGCGCATTATGCATGAGGCGTTTCGTCACGCGCTGGTCACCGCCGACAGCAGCGAGGCCATCGCCGGGTTATTGCAGCGCGAGCTGGAGCTGTAGTTCCTCCGGCGGTACGGCGCCGGGGAGGCGGGTTAGCGCAAAATCGCCTGGCAAATGGCGTCGCTGACCTGCCGGGTCGAGGCATTCCCCTTCATATCCGGCGTTTTCGGCCCGCTGGCGATAACCTGCTCAATGGCCAGTAAAATACCGTCATGCGCCGCCTGATAGCGCGCGTCGCCGGCGCCGAGGAAATCCAGCATCATGGCGCCGGCCCAGATAGTGGCTATTGGGTTGGCGATGTTTTGGCCATAAATATCCGGCGCCGAGCCGTGTACCGGCTCGAACAGCGACGGGAAGGTGCGCTGCGGATTCAGGTTCGCCGACGGGGCGATGCCGATAGTGCCGGTACAGGCCGGGCCAAGATCGGAGAGGATATCGCCGAACAGATTTGAGCCGACGACCACGTCGAAGCGTTCCGGCTGGAGGACGAAGCGGGCGCACAGGATATCGATATGCTGTTTATCCCAGCGGATGTCAGGGTACTCCCGGGCCATGGCTTCTACGCGCTCATCCCAGAAGGGCATACTGATGGCCAGCCCGTTGGATTTGGTGGCGGAGGTCAGGGTCTTACGCGGGCGGCTTTGCGCCAGCTCAAAGGCGTAGCGCAGGATCCGGTCTACGCCGCGGCGGGTGAATACCGACTCCTGAATCACCATCTCATGTTCGGTCCCGGGGTTCACGCGTCCACCGAGCGAGGAGTATTCCCCTTCGGTATTCTCCCGCACCACGTAGAAATCAATATCGCCGGCTTTTTTACCCGCCAGCGGGCAGGGAACGCCGGGAAACAGGCGCACCGGGCGCAGGTTGACGTACTGATCGAACTCGCGGCGAAACTTGAGCAGCGAGCCCCACAGTGAGACGTGATCCGCGACGGTTTCTGGCCAGCCGACGGCGCCAAAATAGATAGCATCAAAGGTCTTCAGCTGCTCATGCCAGTCGTCCGGCATCATTTTGCCGTGGCGGGCGTAATAGTCGCAGCTGGCCCATTCAATCTGTTCAAAGCTTAATGACAAATCCCAGCGTTCCGCCGCGGCGTGTAATACGCGAATACCTTCAGGCAGAACTTCTTTACCAATACCGTCCCCTGGGATGGCGGCAATACGACAGGTTTTCTTCATACCGGTTCTCACTTATCAGCGATGAAAATTGACTTCCTTTCTATCCTATAATTGACTGGTTCATAATTAATCACGCTAACTGGTGAAACATAAAACACAGTTCATGAATAATCTGCCGCTGCTAAATGACTTACGCGTGTTTATGCTGGTTGCCCGCCGCGCCGGTTTTGCCTCAGCCGCCGAAGAGCTGGGCGTTTCGCCCGCGTTTGTCAGCAAGCGCATTGCGTTGCTTGAGCAGACGCTGAATGTGCTGCTGCTGCACCGCACCACCCGGCGGGTCACGATTACCGAAGAGGGCGAGCGCATCTACGAATGGGCGCAGCGCATTTTGCAGGACGTCGACCAGATGATGGATGAGCTGTCCGATGTGCGTCAGGTGCCGCAGGGGACGCTGCGGATTATCAGCAGCTTTGGCTTTGGGCGCCGGGTGGTGGCACCGGCGCTGTCGGCGCTGGCTCGTCAGTATCCGCAGCTGGAGCTGCGGTTTGATGTTGCAGACCGGCTGGTAGATTTGGTGAACGAAGGCGTCGATCTCGATATTCGCGTGGGTGACGATATCGCCCCCAATCTGATTGCCCGTAAACTGGCGACCAATCAGCGGATTCTCTGCGCTTCGCCGGCGTTTCTGGCCCGCTATCCGCAGCCCAGGCAGCTTAGCGATCTGGCGACCTTGCCCTGTCTGGTGATTAAAGAGCGCGATCGGCCGTTTGGCGTCTGGCAGCTTCACGGAAAAGAGGGGGAGCAGGCCATTAAGGTGACCGGCCCGCTCTCCTCTAATCACGGGGAGATCGTGCATCAGTGGTGTCTGGACGGGCAGGGGATCTCGCTACGCTCGTGGTGGGATGTCCGTGACAACATCGCCAGCGGCCACCTGGTGCATCTGCTGCCGGAATACTCTCAACCGGCCAATATCTGGGCGGTGTATGTGTCGCGGCTGGCGACCTCGGCGAAAATCCGGGCCACGGTAGAGTTTTTACGCCACTACTTTCAGCAGCACTATCCACAGCAATGCATCGTGAGCCGCGAAACCTGATGCGTAAGACGAGAACACGCCCGGCGGCGGGTGCTGCCGGGCGTGCGGGCGGCGATACGCCGCAGGGCGTGCGGTCAAACAGCCGGCGCCAGTAAACGGTGCTCTGGCGCCGTCGAAGGCGCGCCGGGCGCGGGATCAACGAACCCGGCGGCAGTTATCGACCCCAGGCGGTGTACCGGCTTACACCCCGAGGCGGTCGCGCAGGCTGTAGTACGCCGCGCCCATCGCGGTAAACGGAATACGCAGGCTTCGTCCGCCCGGGAACGGGTAGTGCGGCAGGTTGGCAAAGGCGTCGAAGCGCTCGGCATCCCCGCGCAGCAGCTCGGAAATCAGCCGACCGGCGAGGTGGGTACAGGTGACGCCGTGGCCGCTGTAGCCCTGCATGTAATAGATGTTGTTGTCCAGGCGACCGAACTGCGGCATCCTCGAAAGCGTCAGCAGGAAGTTGCCGGTCCAGCGATAATCGATTTTCACCCCTTTCAGCTGCGGGAAAGTCTTCAGCAGCTTCGGCATGATCAGGCGTTCAACATCGTCCGGATCGCGGGCGCCGTAGACCACGCCACCGCCGTACAGCAGACGGTTATCGCCGGTCAGGCGGTAGTAGTCCAGCAGATAGTTGCAGTCCTCCACGCAGTAATTTTTCGGGATCAGCGAGCGGGCGACCTCCTCGGACAGCGGCTCGGTGGTGACCACCTGGGTACCGCACGGCATACTGCGTTTGGCCAGCTCCGGCTCCACTTTGTCGCCAAGGTAGGCGTTCCCGGCGACGATCACGTAGCGGGCGGTCACCTGGCCTTTGGCGGTGCTCACCACTGCCGGGCTGGTGTGCTGGATACGGGTGACCGGCGATTGTTCATAAATCCGTCCGCCGTTCAGACGAATGGCATCCGCTTCGCCGATGGCCAGATTCAGAGGATGAATATGACCACCGCTATGATCGAGCAGGGCGCCGGTGTAACGATCGCTGTTGACCTCGCGGCGGATGGCATTGGCGTCCAGCAGCTCCAGCTGGTTATTACCGTAGCGCTCCCAGTTCGCTTTCTGTTCTTCCAGGGTTTCCAGCTGTTTGTGGTTCATCGCCACAAACAGGCCGCCGGGACGATAGTCGCACTGAATCTGATAGCGCTGGATACGTTCGCGGATGATCTCGCCACCTTCAAACATCATGCTGCCGAGCATTCTTGCCGCGTCCGGTCCGTAGGTTTTTTCAATCACGTCGATATCGCGGCTGTAGGAGTTTACCAGCTGGCCGCCGTTGCGCCCGCTGGCGCCAAAGCCGATCCGGGCGCTTTCCAGCAGCACCACGTCGTAGCCCATTTCGGCAAGATGTAAGGCGGAAGAGAGGCCGGTGTAGCCGCCGCCGACCACGCAGACATCGCAGCTGATGGATTCGCTCAGCGTCGGAAACGGTGCGTATTTGTTGGCGCTGGCGGCGTAATAACTGGTGGTATGTTCGGTCATAATTAAGACTCCAGAGTCATCCAAATCGTTTTCAGTTCGGTGAATTTTTCCAGCGCGTGCAGAGACTTATCGCGTCCGTTTCCGCTTTGCTTATAGCCGCCAAACGGGACGGTCATATCACCATCGTTATAGTTGTTCACAAAAACGGAGCCCGCTTTCAGGCGCCGGCTCATGCGGTGGGCGCGGGAAAGATCGCGCGTCCAGACCGCGGCGCCCAGGCCGTAATGGCTGTCGTTGGCAAGCCGTAACGCCTCTTCTTCGCAGGTGAAGCGGGTAACCACCAGTACCGGGCCGAAAATCTCTTCCCGGCTCAGAGGGGAGGCCGGATCGACATCGACAAAAATGGTCGGGCCGACGGCGGCCGGCCACGGATTTTTCCGCCCATCGATCAGTAAGGTGCTGTGACTCTCACCCACGCGGATAAAGCTGTGGACGCTGTCGGCATGGGTGTTATCAATCAACATGCCCATGGTGGTGTTGGGGTCGAGCGGGTTGCCCGGCTGCCAGAGGCGAGCCTGCTCCTGCAGACGGCTGAGGAACTCATCGGCAATGCTGTCTTCAACCAGCAGGCGGGTCCCGGCGATGCACACCTGGCCCTGGTTGTAGAAGATGCCGCCGGCGGTGGCGTTGACCGCTTTTTGCAGATCCGGGCAGTCGGCAAAGACGATATTGGCGCTTTTACCGCCGGCTTCCAGCCAGACGCGCTTCATATTGCTGTCGCCGGCATCTTTTAACAGCTGTTTGCCGGTGCGGGTGGAGCCGGTAAAGGTGATGACCTCGACGTCCGGGTGCAGCGCCAGGGCCTGGCCCGCTTCATGGCCAAAACCGCTGATCACGTTCAGCACACCGTCCGGCAGCCCGGCTTCTTTCGCCAGGCCTGCAAGACGCAGGGCGGTGAGCGGTGATTTCTCAGACGGTTTAAGCACGATGCTATTGCCGGTAGCCAGCGCCGGGCCGAGTTTCCAGCAGGCCAGCAGCAGCGGGAAATTCCACGGGACCACGGCGGCAATCACGCCTACCGGTTCGCGGACGATCATCGCCAGCTCATTGACGCCGGTCGGCGCGACTTCGCCATACACTTTGTCGATGGCTTCCGCATACCAGCGGATGGCCCTGGCAGCGCCGGGGATATCGTCGCGCAGGCTGTGGCGGATCGGCTTTCCGGTATCGAGGGTCTCCAGCAGCGCCAGCTCTTCACGGTGGCTTTCCATCAGGTCCGCCAGCTTATTGAGCACCGCTTTACGCTTCGCGGGTGATGCCTGTGACCAGTCGCCGCATTCAAAGACGCGGCGCGCGGCCTGAACGGCGAGGTCGACGTCGGCCTTTTTACCGCGGGCGACGTGCGCCAGCGTGTGCTGGGCGGCAGGGTCGATGGTTTCAAACGTGGTATTATCGACAGCAGAGCAGTATTCGCCATTAATAAATAACCGCGTTTCAATCTCCATGCTTTTCGCTTTATCCTGCCACCAGGCCAGATGTTTGAAATCCATATAAGACTCCTTAATCACATAATCGAATAGTGGGCATTTCAGACAGCACAGGGCGCAGGGCGTCCCCGGAGTCAGATACCGTCTTTAGCGCGTTTTATTTGCGCGTATTATTGCGGCCAGCAGGAAATAAGATTCCGCACTACGCTGCGTATTATTTGCGTGTTCTTCGCTCCGCCGGAAACAGGGCATCCGACGGAGCAGGCCAGAAGAAAGCCTGAAACCTGCTCAGGCTAAAAAATCAGAATGTGGTGGGGGTATGGGCACTGATAATTCGGCAAATGCCGGCCGAAGTATTGCTGAAACTGTGCGGTATGCCGGTATTTATGGCATAGCTTTGCCCAGCAACCAGATGATACGACTGACCATTGATGACCAGTACGACTTCACCTTCCAGTATGGTGCCAATTTCCTCACCTTGATGTTTGATCCTCTCCCCGGTTGTGGTTCCAGGCTGGTAAGTTTCAAAAATCATCGCCAGCGTACGGTTCGGATTTCCGTTATGCACCAGCTTCATCGAAACCCCCTGACTGCCGATTTCGATAAGGTCATCCTGATTAATAACCACCTGCGGTTCATCAGGTTTTTCTGGTTCAGAAAAGAATTCCGAGAGCGACAGCCCATAAACTTTCAGCAGCTTTTGCAGCGTACTGATGGCAGGACTGACTTTGTCCTGTTCTATGGTACTGATGGCACTATGTGTTAACCCAGACAGTTCGGCGGCACGACGTTGTGAGAGACCCAGCTGTTGGCGGATCGCTGACAGACGTTTTCCTGGCGCCAGTCCGTCATCGCTCATATTTGCATTTCCTTAACTGTAATGGTCAGAGCCGCGGCTTTTCAGCCATGCGGTTCTGACAGGCGGTGATAAAACCTTCAAACAACAAACGCGACAGGGCGTATTCACTACTGTTCCATTCCGGATGCCACTGTACCCCCAGCGCGAAGGGGTGGTCATTGACGCTGACCGCTTCTGCCAGCCCATCGGAAGAACGGGCTTCGACGCGCAGACGCGAGCTTAATGTCTTTGCTCCCTGCCCATGTAGCGAGTTTACCCAAAACGTGTTGCAGCCCGGTATTAACTGTGAAAGTAATCCTCCTTGCTGAACCTGTACTTCGTGAGACGGCGCATATTGCTGCTCTACCGGCAGTTCCGCATCTTCGCGATGTTCGAGGAGCTCCGGCTGCTCGAAAAGACGACGATACAGAGTCCCACCGGTGGCGACAACCAGTTCCTGTAACCCACGGCAGATGGCGAAAATGGGGATGCGCCTTTCGAGTGCGGCGTTTATCAGTGCCATGCTCAGAAGATCACGCCCGGGATCGGCGTCAGGCTCATCGCCGTTTTCACCATAAAGGTGCGGCTGCACATTGCTGGGGCTGCCCGGCAGGTAAATGCCGTCCAGTTGCGGTAACAACGCGGCAAGCAGTTCCGGTTCGGCCAGCGCATGCGGCAGGGCAATCGGCAATCCACCGGCGTTAATTATTGCATTCAGGTATTTTTCTTGCAGGGTCTGGGTCTGGTGACCCTTCAGCCTGTTCCTGCACATCACGACACCAATAACTGGCTTGTACATTATATTTTCCATGATCGCCCTCACAAAGTGGACTAAATTATGACCGTTTAGCGCTTTAAATGGCCATATCGTTCAATATTTTCTCAATCTAGCAGTGGGAATTGCCGTTTGCAAACTTAATTTAACATTTGACAAACATTTTGTTTGCATACACATTCGAAAGGTGGACATTATATTTAACGGCAAGAAAGCCCGGCTCCGAAACCAACACAACGGCGGTGAATGATGGAAACCAATATTGTAGAAGTTGAGAATTTTGTTCAGCAGTCAGAAGAGAGACGGGGCAGCGCATTCACCTGGGAAGTGAAGCGCTACCTTGAGCAGTATCCGAATACGCAGTACGTCGATGTGCTGCTGACCGATCTGAACGGCTGTTTCCGCGGTAAGCGCATCCCGGTCTCCAGCCTGAGCAAACTGGAAAAAGGGTGCTACTTCCCGGCCTCCGTTTTTGCCATGGATATTCTGGGGAATGTGGTGGAAGAGGCCGGTCTGGGCCAGGAGATGGGGGAACCGGACTGTACCTGCGTACCGGTACCGGGCACCTTAACCCCTTCTGCCGCCGACCCGGAGTCTATCGCGCAGCTGCAGCTGACCATGGTTGATGAAGATGGCGCTCCCTTTGACGTTGAGCCGCGGAACGTTCTCAATCGACTCTGGCAGCAGCTGCGCCAGCGTGGGTTGTTCCCCGTGGTAGCGGTAGAGCTGGAGTTCTATTTACTCGATCGTAAACGCGATGCGGAAGGCTATCTCCAGCCGCCTTGCGCGCCGGGTACCGGCGATCGCAACACCCAAAGCCAGGTCTACTCCGTGGATAACCTCAACCACTTCGCCGACGTGCTCAACGACATTGATGAGCTGGCCCAGCTGCAGCTGATTCCGGCCGATGGCGCGGTGGCGGAAGCGTCTCCGGGTCAGTTCGAAATCAACCTTCATCACACCGATAACGTGCTGGATGCCTGCGATGATGCGCTGGCGTTAAAACGCCTCGTGCGTTTGATGGCAGAGAAGCATAAGATGCATGCCACTTTTATGGCCAAGCCTTATGAAGAGCATGCCGGTAGCGGGATGCATATCCATATCAGCATGCAAAACAACAAGGGCGAAAACGTTCTCGCGGATGCCAGTGGCGAAGATTCTGCGCTGCTGAAACGCGCGCTCGCCGGGATGATTGACCTGATGCCGGCGTCGATGGCGCTGCTGGCGCCAAACGTCAACTCATACCGCCGCTTCCAGCCGGGTATGTATGTGCCGACGCAGGCCTCCTGGGGGCATAACAACCGGACGGTGGCGCTGCGGATCCCCTGCGGCGATCGCCAGAATCACCGGGTGGAGTATCGCGTGGCGGGGGCCGACGCCAACCCGTATCTGGTGATGGCGGCGATCTTTGCCGGCATCTTGCACGGTCTGGACAATACGCTGCCGTTGCAGGAAGAGGTGGAAGGCAACGGTCTGGAACAGGAAGGGCTGCCGTTCCCGATCCGTCAAAGCGATGCGCTGTGGGAGTTTATGCAAAACGATAGCCTGCGTGAGCGCCTGGGGGAACGTTTCTGCCACGTTTACCACGCCTGTAAACATGACGAATTACTGCAGTTTGAGCGTCTTATCACAGAAACCGAAATTGAGTGGATGTTGAAAAACGCCTGATTGCCGCCCCGCAAGGGGCCTGTAGATTTGATAGACAAGTAGCATCATACGGCCTGAGCGGAGCCTGGTCGGACGTTTTTGCTGGGAGTCCAGCCATTTCCCGGATGTCGCGTAAAGGAGCGCAGGCGATAACGGGGCTTCAGTTAACGACACAGTGTGTGACGAGGTAAGAGATGACGCCGATGTTCAAATATCCGCAGGGAGAAGGAGGCCATGAAGGCCGCGATGCATGCCGTAATAACGCGAAATCAACCGCCGTATGCCGATACGTTTTAACCGATTATTTATGCCTTACCCCCTTGCTAAGCAGGTTTGTTACCCGGTCATTGCGCCCGCAAACCCACGTTTACATGGGGGGGTATAACTATGGCTGCTAACACTTCTCTCGACATCTCATCCGCGGCGGGGAAACCGCGTTTGCGCAAGTCGCTCAAGCTCTGGCAGGTGGTGATGATGGGGCTGGCCTATCTCACCCCGATGACGGTGTTTGATACCTTTGGTATTGTCTCGGGAATCAGTAACGGCCACGTTCCCGCGTCCTATCTTCTGGCGCTGGCCGGGGTGCTGTTCACCGCCATCAGCTACGGTAAGCTGGTGCGACAGTTCCCGGAGGCCGGGTCGGCGTATACCTATGCGCAGAAGTCGATCAGCCCGCACGTGGGTTTTATGGTGGGCTGGTCTTCACTGCTGGATTATCTCTTTTTACCGATGATCAACGTGCTACTGGCGAAGATCTATCTGTCGGCGCTGTTTCCGGAAGTTCCGCCGTGGGTGTGGGTGGTGGGGTTTGTGGCGATTCTGACCGCGGCGAATATCAAAAGCGTCAATCTGGTGGCCAACTTCAATACGCTGTTTGTGCTGGTGCAGATTGCGATCATGGTCGTCTTTATTTTCCTGGTGGTGCAGGGGCTGCATAAGGGTGAAGGGGTCGGGACCGTCTGGTCGCTGCAACCGTTTATCAGCCAGAATGCCCATCTGATTCCGATTATCACCGGGGCGACGATTGTCTGTTTCTCGTTCCTCGGTTTTGATGCGGTCACCACGCTGTCGGAAGAGACGCCGGATGCCGCACGCACCATTCCGAAAGCCATTTTCCTGACGGCGGTCTATGGCGGGATTATCTTTATCGTCGCCTCCTTCTTTATGCAGCTCTTTTTCCCCGATATCAGCCGCTTTAAGGATCCGGATGCGGCGCTGCCGGAAATTGCGCTGTACGTCGGCGGGAAACTGTTCCAGTCGATTTTCCTCTGTACCACCTTCGTCAACACGCTGGCGTCGGGGCTGGCGTCGCACGCCAGCGTCTCCCGCCTGCTGTATGTCATGGGGCGCGATAACGTCTTTCCGGAGCGTATTTTTGGCTATGTCCATCCGAAATGGCGGACCCCGGCCCTCAACGTGTTGATGGTGGGCGTGGTGGCGATGTCGGCGCTGTTCTTTGATCTGGTGACCGCGACGGCGCTGATTAACTTTGGCGCGCTGGTGGCGTTTACCTTCGTCAACCTGTCGGTGTTCAACCACTTCTGGCGGCGTAAAGGCTATAACAAAACGTGGAAGGATCGCGTGCACTACCTGATTCTGCCGCTAATTGGCGCGGCGACGGTAGCGGTCCTGTGGGTTAACCTCGAGGCAACATCATTGACCCTGGGTCTGGTGTGGGCGGCGTTAGGGCTGCTGTATCTGACCTGGCTGACCCGTCGCTTCCGTCAGCCTCCGCCGCAGTTTGACGCCCGTAAAGCGGAGCAGGCCTGGGAGTCGTAACCGTTCAGACTGAACAGGAAGTAAAGAATAAAAGCAGGCATAACGCCTGCTTTTATTCTTCCTGGATGCGTCGTGGCGCAACGTGGTACCTCGGGAGGGGCTATTTTTTCTTCTTATGGGTCGGGAGCTGGCTGGCGCGGCGTTCTTTGACGTATGACACCAGACTGTAAATCGCCACTCCCAGCAAAATGACCGCGACAACAATGAGAATAATACCGGACATAAGCGATCCTGGGCTTGAGTTGAAAACCATGAACTCTATTAAGTTACGTGTAAGATAGCATCAGGATGTGTCCGAAATATGACTCGTTTTACGGTTAAAATCGAAAAAAATCAGGATGATAAAATCATACTGACCGGTCTGAAGCGCCGTTTCGTCGGTCGGGTAACACTCCGTTAAGTGATTTTACAGACGTACGGCCCGCGGGCTGATACCCTGCATTTGAGTAAGAATTGTCTGAGAGTAATGCATGCGTAATCAACATATCGTCGGCCTGGTTGGGCTGACTCTTGTCCTGACTTCATTTGCCGGCGCAGCGGAGTCAGATCGCCAACAAACCCGCGAACGAATCATGGATCAGGTGCTAAAACCCTGTGAAGGCAAAAAAGCGGGGGACAAAGTGGTGATGGTCGATCGCCGCGGCGGCGAGCATGAGGCGATCTGCACGCTGGCGGCGGTACCGCTACCGGAGTAACGCCCGCCGCCGCCGGCTCAGAGATTTCCCGTGCCGCCATCCACCCGCAGTTCGCTGCCGAGTACGTAGCTGGACTCATCCGATGCCAGATACAGGGCGGCGTTGGCCAGCTCCTGCGGCGTGCCCATCCGTCCCAGCGGCACCAGGTTTTTGATCTCCTCCTGCAGGTCGCTCAAGGCCTGGGCGCTGAGGCCGAGTTTATCCAGCGCCGGGGTGCGCACGGGGCCCGGACTCAGGCCATTCACCCGGATACCGTACGGTAGCAGCTCCGCCGACAGGGTACGCGCCAGCGACAGCAGCCCGGCTTTACTGGCGGCATAGGCGCTGCTGGTGGGCAGGCCGATATGGGCGCTGACCGATCCGCAAAGAATGACCGACGCCGGGTTGGCGAGCAGCGGCAGCAGCGCCTGCAGCAAGAAGAACGGCCCTTTCAGGTTGATATTCATCAATCGATCCCACTCCACTTCGCGCCAGTCGCCGAAGGGAGCATGGGTGACATCACCGGCGTTGACGAACACCACATCCAGCTGCGGCCAGCGGTCGGCGAGGGTTGCGGCCAGCTGGCGCTGCCCGGCGGCGTCGCCGGAATCGGCGGCGATGACCCAGCCATTGTTACCCAGTAGCGCCTGCGCCTGCTCAAGGGCGACCGGATTACGCCCTGTCACCGCCACCTGCGCCCCTTCGGCGATAAACGTCTGCGCCGTAGCGAGACCAATCCCGCTGGTCCCGCCGGTTATCAGCGCATATTTTCCTGCTAAACGTCCCATTACCTTCTCCTGATAGTGATGTGGAAAAGGGACTATAAAAGCTTTAGTATCCAAAGGATACCAGGTACCAATTGGATACTAATGAGGCGAAAGGTGTGCTATGGCGAAGACAGCGGCGCGCGTCGGGGAAAATAATTTCGTGCAGCATGCTTGCCCGATGACCGATTTTGTTAATCTGATTGCCGGGAAGTGGGCGATCCCGATTCTCTACCGGCTGATTGTCCTTAATGCGCCGGTGCGCTTCGGCGAACTGCTGCGCGCGGCGGCGCCGATTACGCAAAAAGAGCTGACCCGCCAGCTGCGGCTGTTCGAGCAGCGCGGGCTGGTGTCGCGCTGCGTCTATCCCGAAATTCCCCCCCGCGTTGAATATCAGATAACTGACCTGGGACTGTCGATGCGCAGCGCACTTCAGCCGCTGGCGGAGTGGATGAGTCAGCACGGCCACCTGCTCAAACGTTAAGCCCGGCGATAGCGCGGCGCCGGTTGGCCGGTGCGTGCGCTGCCGAACAGCGCGAGCCTCGCCTGGTCGTAATGGGTCCAGAGCGCCAGATCGTGAACCGGCGGCAGGGTGATATTTTCGCCCTGATCAAGGCCGCTAAGCGCCGCGTCCACCAGATCTTCCGTCGTCATCACCGAGCCTGCCGGCAGTGCGTCAAGAGCGACGCCGGAGGTGGGCCACAGATCCGTCGCGGTTGCCGCCGGAAGCACCGCCTGAATACGCAAACCGCTGTCGGCAAACTCCTCCTGAAGCGCGCGGGTAAAGCTCAGCACCCACGCCTTGCTGGCGCTGTAGACGGCGCTGCCCGGTAGCGCATGCAGCGCAAGAATGGAGGCGATATTGATCAGCGTCCCCTGACCTCGCGGGCTGAAGGTGGCCAACGCCGCATAGCTCAGGCGCAGCAGAGCGGTGGTATTCAGGGTATGAATCATCTGATGTTCGCGCACATCCGTGGTCAGTAACCCCCCCATTTTCGCCGTGCCAGCGTTGTTAATCACCAGCGCAATCGTCGGATCCGATTGCAGGCGCGCTTCAACGGCGCGGATACCGCTTTCTTCGCTCAGGTCTGCCTTGAGCACGTCGGCCCGGATGCCGTACTGGCGCTGCAGCTCTTGGGCGAGGGCCTGCAAACGTTCTTCCCGACGTGCGACCAGAATCAGGTGATAGCCGCGAGCGGCGAGACGTTCGGCATAGCGGGCGCCGATGCCGGAAGATGCGCCGGTAATCAAAGCGGTATAAGAAGGGGTCGTCATGGAGTTACCTCAAGTAATATGGTTGCATTATTAAACCAAATTCAGCATGCGTTAAATGGTTTAATAATGCAACCAATTGACGGAGGTTATTTTATTATGAGGAATGATTAAAAAGTAATAATAATTAAAATCAGTCTGTTAGCGGCAGTCTGGCGGTGATATCGTCGGGGCGGAGCGTCCGGCCATCGGCGGCCTGTAGCACCAGCTTGCGCAGCGGCTGGCGCGTGAGATTATCAATCAACACGGTGGCGGGTTCGTCGGGCGTCAACAGATACTCGTCGGCCCATTGCGCCAGCGCCACCAGCACAGTTTGCAGCCCACGCCCCTTTTCGGTAAGCACGTACTCCTGCCACGCGCTACCGTCCGAAGCGGGCTGCATCGTGAGAATACCTTCTTCCACCAGCATTTTTAGCCGCCCGGCGAGCATGTTCTTAGCAATGCCAAGGTGCTTTTGAAATTCGCTGAAGCGCCGGGTCCCCCCCAGGGCATCGCGGACAATGAGTAGCGACCACCAGTCGCCAATGATGTCAAGTGAGCGGGCAATGGGGCAACTGCTGTTTTCCAGACGAGTACGTTTCACGAGAGCTCCTGTGGCTTCAGTTGTTTTATTATAAAACTATTTCCCCGGGCTGCGAAAAGTTTCTCCCGTTGCGTGAGTTTGCGAGCCGTCGTGCGGAAAAATGTCATCAATTTGTCACAATGAAAGCGATGATAATCACTGACTGAGGATTAAGGGATGCAAAAGAGTCTACTCGCCAGCGTCGTGGCCGGCGCCGTATTGTTATCGACGGCTGCCCAGGCAGAGGAACAGACGGCACCGCAGGGCTATCAGCTACAGCAGGTGTTGATCATGAGTCGCCACAACCTGCGCGCGCCGCTGGCCAACAACGGCAGCGTGCTGGAGCAGTCAACGCCGAAATCATGGCCGGAGTGGGATGTGCCCGGCGGTCAACTGACCACTAAGGGCGGCGTGCTTGAGGTCTATATGGGGCACTATATGCGCGAATGGCTGGCGCAGCAGGGGCTGGTCACCCGCGGCGAGTGTCCGGCGGAGAATAGCGTTTACGCCTACGCCAACAGCCTGCAACGTACCGTGGCGACCGCGCAGTTCTTTATAACCGGCGCGTTCCCCGGCTGTGGGGTTACGGTTCATCACCAGCCGCAAATGGGCACCATGGACCCGACGTTTAATCCGGTGATTACCGACGATTCTGCCGCCTTCAGCGAAAAAGCCGTACAGGCGATGGAAAAAGAGCGGCAGACCATGCAGCTGGCCGACAGCTACAAGCTACTCGAAGTGATGACGGACTATCAAAATTCACCGTCCTGCAAAGAGAAGCAGCAGTGCTCGTTGAGCGACGGCAAGGATACCTTCAGCGCAAAATATCAGCAGGAACCTGGCGTTTCCGGGCCGTTAAAGGTGGGCAACTCGCTGGTTGATGCCTTCACGCTGCAGTATTACGAAGGGTATCCGCTGGATCAGGTGGCGTGGGGCGAGATAAAAACCGACAAACAGTGGCAGGTGTTGTCGAAGCTGAAAAACGGCTATCAGGATAGCCTGTTCACCTCGGCGGAAGTGGCGCGCAACGTGGCTAAACCGCTGGTGAAATATATCGATAAAGCGCTGGTCAGCGATCCCGCTCAGGCGGCGAAAGTGACGCTGCTGGTGGGGCACGATTCCAATATTGCCTCACTGCTGACGGCGTTAGACTTCAAACCTTATCAGCTGCATGACCAGTATGAACGGACCCCGATCGGCGGGAAAATTGTTTTCCAGCGCTGGCATGATAGCGGCGCCAACCGTGAGCTGATGAAAATTGAGTATGTGTATCAAAGCACGGCGCAGCTGCGCAATACCGAAACCTTAACCCTGCAATCCCCGCCGCAGCGCGTGACCCTGGCGCTGAACGGCTGTCCGGTGGATGCAAACGGCTTCTGTCCGATGGAGACCTTTAAGCAGGTGATGAACGACGCGGCGAAATAAAAAAAACGGACCGGCCATGGCTGGTCGGTCCGGGTCTTGTTTTGTTGGCCCGGTCATGCGCCGGGCACTCCGGGTTACACGTTTTTGCGCTCGATGGTCTGTTCGCCCCAGAAAAGGGCGTCTTTATCCGTTTTCGCGAAGGCCAAAGAGAGCACTTCATCGCTGCCTTCTTCCCAAATTTTCTCTGCTAGCTTTTCATCGTATTTGGCTAATTCAAAAATCGCTTCGGCGATCTCTAAAGAGGTATTTCGTAAACTAGCCCATTCACCCACGTGGTGGGCTTTCGCTTCTTGAGTTGGCATGCAAATCCTCCTGCTGAAGGTTAGCCGTGTAGTTTAACTGCCAGTCCTGCGACATGTTCACCCTGATAGCGGGCGATCGCCAGCTCTTCCTGACTTGGCTGACGAGAACCATCGCCGCCGGCGATAGTGGTTGCGCCATACGGTGTGCCGCCGCGCACCGCCGACACATCAAAAAGCTCCTGGGCGCCGTAGCCGATAGGGACAATCACCATCCCATGATGGGCAAGCGTGGTCCAGGTAGAGGTAATGGTCTGCTCTTGTCCACCGCCGGTACCGGTAGAGCTAAAGACGCTGGCCAGTTTGCCGTACAGTGCGCCCGATGCCCACAGGCCGCCGGTCTGATCGAGGAAGGTGCGCATTTGTCCGGACATATTGCCGAAACGGGTGGGGGTACCAAAGATGATGGCATCATACTCTGCCAGTTCCTGCGGCGTGGCGACGGGCGCATTCTGCGTTTTCCCGCCTGCTTTGGCGAACGCCTCAGCTTGCATAGTTTCCGGCACGCGCTTCACGACCACCTCAACGCCGTCTACTTTGTTCGCCCCTTCGGCGACAGCGTGAGCCATGGTTTCGATGTGTCCATACATTGAATAATAAAGCACCAGAATTTTAGCCATTTGCATCACTCCTCGGTTGCGTTAGAGACCAGCCAAACGACTGGCTACCTTTAAAGATAAGGCCTCTGGCTAAGAGTGCAAATCTAACAATCATTTATTTGATTTATAACAAAATTGCAAAGAACGCGTTTGTCGCAAAAAGAAACATCTTTATCTGCCCGCTTTTCATCAGCCATAAGAGACGCTTAGCGCGGCGCGGGCGGCGGTAAATCCGTTGTGGCCGTCAAATTATTACAGAATGTTACTATTTGCCTGGTGAATGAGTTTCCTTCACTACGCTTAACAGCACGCAATACGAAAAATGGCCATGCCATATGCCGCTGAGTCGCGGCTTCGTATTGTACGCAATGCAAGATGATGTCTAACCAAGTGGAGGTCAGTGATGGCAAACCATCGTGGCGGTTCCGGCAACTTTGCTGAGGATCGTGAAAGAGCATCAGAAGCAGGTCGTAAGGGTGGCCAGCATAGCGGGGGGAACTTCAAAAACGATCCTCAGCGCGCCTCGGAAGCCGGCAAAAAAGGGGGGAAAAACAGTCACGGCAATCGTCATAGCTGACCTGCCCGGCTGACTGTGTTTGATGTGGCTCTACTCTCCTCGGCACCTGCCACATCCTCCTCGCCGCCGGCCTCCGCCGGCGGTTTTTATTGCCTGTCGCGAGCCCCCCTGGCAGCGCATGAGATTGTGGGGCGACACGTTCTTCGCCGTCCCGTAAGCATAGCGTTTTAAACGGGGGTGACGTCGGGCTGTTCTGCTTCACGTGCGCGGCGGTTCAGCAGCGCGTGAAGTAAAATCGCGCCAAAGGTGGCCGTTCCGATCCCGCCAAGGGTAAACCCGCCCAGCGACAGGGCGAAATCTCCGGCGCCGAGCACCAGCGTGACCGCCACCATGATCAGATTGCTGTTCTGACTCAGGTCAACCCGATTCTGTACCCAGATACGGGCGCCGGCGACCGCAATCAAGCCAAAGACCACGATCGACGCGCCGCCGATAACCGGCCCGGGGATCGTATGGATCAACGCGCCAAACTTCGGTGAAAAGCCGAGTAAAATGGCAATCAGCGCGGCGGCAACAAACACCAGGGTGGAATAGACTTTGGTCACCGCCATCACGCCGATATTTTCCGCATAGGTGGTCACGCCGCTGCCGCCTACCGCGCCGGAGAGCATCGTCGCCAGCCCGTCACCGACGAACGCCCGTCCCATATAAGGGTCCATATTGCGTCCGGTCATGCCGGCGACCGCTTTCAGATGCCCCAGGTTTTCCGCCACCAGAATCACCGCCACCGGGGCTATCAGCATCATCGCCTGGCCGTCAAAGGTCGGGGCGGTAAAGTGCGGCAGCCCGAACCACGCCGCCTGGTGCAGTAAGGTAAAGTCGAGCGGTTTACCCAACCCGAGGAGATTCGCCAGCAGCGCGTACAGCCCGCAGGCAACGATCAGGCCGACGAGAATCAGCAGCCGCTGGATCATCCCGCGGGTAAAGACCGCCACCAGTCCGATACAGAGTACGGTCAGCACCGCCATCCAGCCATCGAAGGCGGAGGCGGAGACGCTGTGTACGGCGATAGGGGCGAGATTGAGCCCAATGGCCATCACCACCGCGCCGGTCACCACCGGCGGCATCAGTCGTTCAATCCAGCGGGTACCGATTTTCATCACCACCACGCCAATCAGGGTATACACCAGGCCGCAGGCGATAATTCCTCCGAGGGCGACGCTAAGGTGCGGATTGAGTCCCTGACCATTAAAGCCGGTGACGGCGATAACCACGCCGATGAAGGCGGCGCTGGAGCCCAGGTAGCTTGGCACCCGACCGCCGGTTACCAGGAAAAACAGCAGCGTGCCGATACCGGACAATAAAATCGCCAGGTTAGGATCCAGCCCCATCAGGATGGGCATCAGCACGGTGGCGCCAAACATGGCGACCGCGTGCTGGACGCCCATGACCATCGTTTGTCCGACGGAGAGGCGTTCATCGGGGGCCACCACGCCGGACGCGGCGGAAGGGGAGGTCAACTGCCAGCGAGGAAAATCGAAAAGTGCCATGATGATATCCCGGGTTTGAAGTTAACAGGCTGGACGCATAAGCGTGTGGTAGCCGCGGTCGAACCACATCAGCCCGCGCGGCTCTGGATGTCTGACGATGGCGGCCACTTCACAGAACAAAATGTCGTGGGTGCCGACGCTGACTATCTGGTTGATACGACAATCGAAGCTGACCAGCGCATCGACCAGGCGCGGGCAGCCGGTGAGACCGGTTTGCCATTCGGCGGCGGCGAAACGCTCCGCCATCGGCGTTTTACCGCCAAAGACGTTGGAGAGCGACTCCTGGCCAGCCGCCAGGGTGTTGACGCACAGCGCCTGGTGCTGGCGGAAGGTTGGCCACACCGAGGCGGAGCGGTTGAGACAGACCAGCAGCGTTGGCGGCGTATCGGTGACGCTACAGACCGCGCTGGCGGTAAATCCGGCGCGACCCGCCGGGCCATCGGTGGTAATCACGTTGACCGCCGCGCCGACCTGGGCCATGGCGTCACGAAAACTCTGTTTATCCGCTACGGACATAGTGGCTCCTTACGCCAGCTGGCAGGCATCATCAAAGGACAGGCGCGGCAGGCGGCCATACAGTTTGGCAGTGTCGCCATAACCAATATTAATCAACAGGTTGCTCTTCCAGCCGCTGTCGGCAAAGAACGCAGCATCAACCTTATCGCGGTCAAACCCTGACATCGGGCCGGTATCCAGGCCAAGGGCGCGGCAGGCGAAAATCAGATATGCCGCCTGCAGAGAGCTGTTGCGAAAGGCGGTCTCTTCCGCCAGCTGCGGACTGGAGGTGAACCAGCTGCGGGCATCGCCGTGGGGGAACAGCGTCGGCAGGCGATCGTAGAAGGCGCGATCCCAGGCCACGATGGCGGTCACCGGCGCGCGCAGGGTTTTTTCGAGGTTGCCGCTGGAGAGCGTCGGACGCAGTTTCTCCTTTCCTTCCGGCGTGCGGACAAACAGGATCCGTGCGGGGGAGCAGTTGGCGGAGGTCGGCCCCATTTTCATCAGATCGTATATTTCGTGCAGCAGGCTATCGCTGACCGGTTTATCCAGCCAGCCATTGTGGGTACGGGCGTGAGTAAACAGACTGTCGCGCGCGCTTTGGCTAATGCTTTCGCTCATAGATTCTCCTGATATCAGGCCAGCATGGCGGCCAGCCCGTTGCATAAAATAGGGTTGAAGGTGTCGGCATCGGTCACGTTGCAGGCGTGGCCGCCCCAGGCCATCTCGACCCGCTGGCTGCCCGCTATCGCCGCTTGTAGCGTGCGCGAACAGGAGGCAGGAACCAGCAAATCGTCATGGGCGCTGACGATCAGGGTCGGGCATGCCACGGCGGACGCCCGGCGAGAAAAGTCGGCCTGCTTCAACGCCTGCAGCCGCTTGAGCAGATTCTCCTTGCCCTGAAAATGGCTGAGGGCGAGAGCATCTTCCGCCTCTAGCCTCGGCATCCGCGCGGCCATCCACTCCGCCGGGTAGAGAAATAAAGGCTGTGCTTCGACCCACGCCTGGGCACCGCCCGCGTGCAGCAGACGCTCGCGTACCTGAAAACAGCGGCGGGTGTGGGGAGACAGGGTTAGCCAGCCGTTGACCAACACCAGGCCGCTGACCGCCTGCGGAAAGTCCAGCGCCAGCTGCAGGGCAATCAGCGCCCCCAGGGCGTGACCCACCAGGGCAAAGCGGGATATTCCCGCCGCCTGCAGCGCCTGATTGAGCTCCTGCGCCATGGTCGCCATGCTGTAGCCGGCGGGCAGCGGCCCGGCGTTTTCACCGGTGCCGTTTTGATCATAGCTCACCAGCTGATACCGTTGTTCCAGCGCCGCGCGCTGCGGCAGCCAGTAGCTGCCCGCACCGCCTAAGCCGGCGCTCAGCACGACCGTCGGTGCTCCCTCAAAGGGGGGCGGGGAGATATTCAGTTTCATGATGCTGCTTTTCCGATATGGGCGACGGTCGCTATCTCTACCAGCGCCTCCGGCTTGACCAGTCCGCACTGGATGCAGAAGCGCGCCGGTTTATCCCCCGGGAAGAACTCGGCATAGACTTCGTTAATCGCGGCGTAGTTTTTCCAGTCGGTGATAAAGATGCTGTTGAACGTCACATCCTCCATGCTGCCACCCGCCGTTTCGATCACCGTTTTGATCGTTTCCAGAACGTGACGGGTTTGCGCCTTTGGGTCGCCGATGTGGACCACGTTATTTTGCTTGTCAAACGGCAGGGTGCCGGAGACATACACCACCCCATCGGCCAGCGTGCCTGGGACGAAAGGGGCAATCGGCGTGGTGGTGCCGGGCGGAATAATCACCTGTTTAGGCATAACGTTTCTCCTCCGGGAAAGATAGCGGGGCGGCCGGGGCCAGCGCATCGCAGAAGCTGGCGACGTCGCTGACCCAGCCAAAGAAGGTCTCAATATTGAACAGTGCAGCCTGCTGGGCGAAGGCCGGGCCCGCCTGGTGGGTGGCGTCTTCCAGCACGACGCCGAAATACTCGAGGAAGAAGCCGTCGCGCAGGGTGGACTCCACGCAAACATTGGTGGCGATGCCGGTAAAGATCAGGTGGCGAATGCCGCGGCTGCGCAAAATACTGTCCAGCTGAGTGTTGAAAAAGCCGCTGTAGCGCGGTTTCGGCAGCACCACATCGCCGGGCTGGGGCTGCAGCTCATCGACCAGTTGATAATCCCAGCCGCCTTTAGCCAGCAGTTTGCCCTGCAGTTCAGGACGACGGCGCATGGTCTTCAGAGCGTTAGATTTGTGGTAGTTCGGCGAGCCCGGGCCACCGGCTTCCATATACTCCTCATCCCAGCCGTTCTGGAACCAGATGATCAGCATGCCGGCGGCGCGGGCCGCGGCAACGGCGGTATTAATGTTGTCGATAACCGGCCGGGTGGCGGAGACATCAAACCCGGCGAGATCGAGATATCCCCCCTGGCTGGCATAGGCGTTTTGCATATCGACGACGATCAGCGCGCTATTTTGCGCCGGGAAGGTCAGGGATTCCGGACGGGCGGAAAGCGTAATCATCAGGCAACCTCGCGGGTAACGGTGGCAATATGGTCACGGCAGCGCATCAGCGGCTGAATGCGCTGGCCAAAGGCATCGATGCCAGAAAGAAAATCATCAAACGTCAGCAGCACGCCGTCGGTGCCGGGGACGGAGGCGACGTCGTCGAGCATTCGGGCGACGTTGGCGTAGGAGCCCACCAGCGTTCCCATATTGATATTGACCGCCGAGGTCGGGTCGGCCATCTGGCGGACGTTGGTGTCGCTGCCGGAGCGGGTGTCTTTTTGGCTTTGTTCGGTGAGCCAGGCCAGCGCTTCGTCATCGGCTCCCGCCTTGTAGTGCTCCCATTTGGCGCGGGCCGCTTCGTCGGTTTCATCGGCGATGACCATGAACAGCACATAGGAGCCCACGTCGCGACCGGTCTTTTCCGCCGCCTGCATCATGCGCGCGGCGGTCGGCGCAAAGGCGGTCGGGGTATTGACCCCTTTGCCGAAACAGAAGTTGTAGTCGGCATACTGGGCGGAGAAGGCCATGCCCGCGTCGCTTTGCCCGGCGCAGATCACTTTCATCGGCTGCGACGGCTGCGGGCTGACGCGACAGTCGTTCATCGTGAAGTGGTCGCCTTTAAAGTCGCTGCGCCCGGTGCCCCACAGGTCGCGCAGCACCTGGACATATTCGGTGAGATAGTCGTAGCGACGGGCGAAATAATCGTCGCCGGGCCAGATGCCCATCTGCTCATATTCCGGTTTTTGCCAGCCGGTCACCAGATTGACGCCGAAGCGGCCGCCGGAGATAGAGTCGATGGTGGAGGCCATCCGGGCGACAATGGCTGGCGGCAGCGTGAGCGTCGCGGCGGTGGCGTAGATCTGGATCCGCGAGGTTACCGCGGCCAGGCCGGCCATTAAGGTGAAAGATTCGAGGTTATGATCCCAGAACTCGGTTTTGCCGCCGAAACCGCGCAGTTTGATCATCGACAGCGCAAAATCAAAATGGTAATGCTCCGCTTTCTGGACGATCGCTTTATTCAGTTCGAACGTCGGCATGTACTGCGGGGCATGGGTTGAAATCAACCAGCCGTTATTACCAATCGGAACGAAGACACCAATTTTCATACGTACCTCTCTGCAATCGTTGACGAAGAAGGCGCGCGGTGCTGCATCCTGCATCTCCTGGGTCACCTCGCCAGAAAGCTAAAGCAAAGAGAATGCCAGTTTTGCAAAAATCAATGTTATTAATGTGTTGCGTATTGGTTGCTTAAAATGAAGGTGATAAAAGTGGACTAAATGGTCAAAATGAGTGCACGAAAAAACGGCAGTCATGCGCAATTGGGGTGCATAAGGTCGTGTCAAGGTTGGGCTTTTGCTATGCTGATGGCGTTGAAAGAAGGAGATGATGATGGCAGAGGGCGCTGTGAAAAAAACCGGGAAGCGTTCGCAGGCGGTGAGCGCAAAGAAAGAGGCTATCCTGGCCGCTGCGCTGGACGCATTTTCCCAGTTTGGTATCCACGGTACGCGGCTTGAGCAGGTTGCAGAGCTGGCCGGGGTATCGAAAACGAATCTACTCTATTACTACCCGTCGAAAGAGGCGCTGTATGTCGCCGTGCTGCAGCAGATCCTCACCATCTGGCTGGCGCCGCTGAGGGCGTTTCGCGAAGATATCAGCCCGCTGGTCGCTATCCGCGAATATATTCGCCTCAAGCTGGAGGTGTCGCGCGATTATCCGCAGGCCTCCAGGCTGTTTTGTCTGGAGATGCTACAGGGCGCGCCGCTGCTGATGGGCGAGCTGACCGGCGATCTGAAAGCGCTGGTGGATGAAAAGTCGGCGATTGTCTCTGGCTGGGTCGATAGCGGGAAACTGGCGCCGGTCGACCCTCAGCATCTGATCTTCATGATCTGGGCCACCACTCAACATTACGCCGATTTTGCCACGCAGATTGAGGCGGTCACCGGCGCAACGTTGCGCGACGAGGCGTTTTTTCAACAAACCGTAGAGAACGTCCAGCGGATGATCATTGAAGGTATCCGGGTACGTTAATTGGCGGGGGGAAGCGGGCAGCTCTGGTCGCCATCTTCACACTGCAGCAGCGAAGCAAGGAACGATTCACGCTCCACGGTTTTGTCTGCCATACACTGGTTGATAAGCATCGGCTGGACGCTGCCGCCTTCGGCGCCGGAAGCGAGGAAGGTGCAGTCGGCGTCGCGCAGCGCTATCCACGCCAGCTGCGCTTTTTTCAGCTGTTCCTGCTGTTTACCCGCGGCGCGTTTCAGCGCTTCCTGATAGGTCTGATTCAGCTTGCTATCGGCCGCCTGATATTGTGCTGCCGTACACTGGTTCAACTCAGCCTGATTGCCGGCGTTAGCACATTCGTCCGCCAGCGCCTGTCCGCTTGCCAGCAGGGCTGCGAGGGCAATTAAAGTTCGTTTCATTGGTCCACTCCCATAAAAAAAGCTCCCGTCGGGGAGCTTTAATTAACCACAGCCGGCGTCCGGTGTCATCAGCTGACGTGGATGTCGGTCGCAACAGACCCTTAGCCGATGGTCATCAGGCTAGCGTTACCGCCTGCCGCCGCAGTATTGACGCTCAGCGAGCGTTCAATATAGAGGCGTTCCAGCAACAGGTTGCTTTCACCGCGGGCGAAACCCTGAACCGAGATAATCGCGCCGTCGCGTGCCGCCACCTGTTCACACAGTTCCCGCAGCTGATCGGAATCGCCGTGGTAGATAACCGCATCGAAAGCCTGAGCGGTCAGCATCTCTGGTTTGGCAAAGTGGAGACGTTCGCTGACCTCGCGCGGCAGCTTCTTCGCCAGCTCGCGATGCAGAGCGCTCTCCGGCCACAGGATTTCACAGCCGACTGCGGTGACCGCCGCCAGCTGAATCAGCGCATCCTGCTCGTTATCCGCCACGCACAGTACGCGGTCGCGAGGGATAAAGGTCAGGGTATTGCGCTCGCCGGTTGGACCCGGCAGCAGACGTTGGGTACCGGCTTGCGCCAGTTCACGGTACTGCTGACACAGCGCCTGCAGTTCAGGACGACCGGCGGCCCACTGCTGCAGGGCGTTTAGCGGTTTTTCCAGCAGGGTTTTCAGCTGCGCATCCAGCGGACGTTCCGCATCCTGGCGGGCGAGCGTGGTTCCCACGGCGTTTTGCGGGCGGCTGGAGAGCAGACGATACAGATACAGCGGGCCGCCGGCTTTCGGTCCGGTCCCCGACAGACCTTCGCCGCCAAACGGCTGCACGCCGACCACGGCGCCAACCATATTGCGGTTAACGTACAGGTTGCCGACCTTCGCGCTGCCGGTGACCTGAGCAATGGTTTCGTCGATGCGGGTATGGACGCCGAGGGTCAGACCGTAGCCGGAGGCGTTAATCTGCTCGACCAGCTGATCCAGCTCGTTGCGGTTATAGCGAACCACGTGCAGTACCGGGCCAAAGACCTCTTTTTTCAGCTCATCAAAGCTCTCGAGTTCGATCAGGGTCGGCGGAATGAAGGTCCCGCTTTGCCACTCACGCGCATCCTCGCTGTTTTCCCGTACCGCCTGGAACACCGTGCGGCCTTTGGCGCGCAGGCTCTGAATATGGCGTTCAATATTCTCTTTGGCTTCGGCATCGATGACCGGACCAATGTCGGTCGTCAGACGGCCAGGGTTGCCCATCCGGCATTCGCCCATTGCGCCGCGCAGCATGGTCAGCGTATGGTCGGCGATCTCTTCCTGCAGGCAGAGAATACGCAGGGCGGAACAGCGCTGCCCGGCGCTATCAAACGCGGAGGCCAGCACGTCGATCACCACTTGCTCGGTAAGGGCCGAGGAGTCGACGATCATGGCGTTCATCCCGCCGGTTTCGGCGATAAGCGGCGTCGGGCGACCCTGTGCATCCAGGCGGCTGGCGATATTGCGTTGCAGCAGCGTGGCGACTTCGGTGGAGCCGGTGAACATCACGCCGCGCACGCGTTCGTCGGTGGTCAGCGCGGCGCCGACGGTTTCCCCGCGGCCCGGCAGCAGCTGAATCACGCCCGGCGGAACGCCGGCTTCCAGCAGAATCGCTACGCCCTGAGCGGCAATCAGCGGCGTCTGTTCGGCGGGTTTCGCCAGCACGCTGTTACCGGCGGCCAGCGCGGCGGCAATCTGACCGGTGAAAATCGCCAGTGGGAAGTTCCACGGACTAATACAAACTACCGGTCCCAGCGGACGGTGGGTTTCATTATCGAAATCGTCGCGCACCTGACCGGCGTAGTAGTGGAGAAAATCGACGGCTTCGCGGACTTCGGCGATGGCGTTGCTGAAGGTTTTACCGGCTTCACGGACCAGAATGCCGATCAGCGTCTGCATCTGGTCTTCCATCAGCACCGCCGCGCGTTCAAGGATCGCCGCTCGTTCCTGCGGCGGGGTGGCAAACCAGATAGGCGCGTTATTGACTGCGCTGGTCAGCGCCAGTTCAATCTCTTCCGGGTGGGCTTCACGCACGTGGCCGACGATATCTTTCGGCTCGGCCGGGTTAATCACCGCCTGCAGTTCGCCCGCCATCACCGGATGCTCCAGCGCCGGCAGCGCCTGCCATTTGTGCAATGCGCTGTTCAGCAGAGAGGAGGAGAGGGAGGCCAGACGGTGTTCGTTGGCCAGATCCAGGCCCGCGGAGTTGCTGCGGCCTTTGCCGTACAGATCGCGCGGCAGCGGGATCTTCGGATGGGGCAGGCCGGCCTGACCCTCCTGGCGGGCCAGTTTTTCCACGGCGCTGACCGGGTCGGCAACCAGCTCGTCCAGCGGCAGCGTAGTATCCGCGATACGGTTAACAAAGGAGGTGTTGGCGCCGTTTTCCAGCAGGCGGCGTACCAGGTATGCCAGCAGCGTCTCGTGGGTCCCGACCGGCGCATAAATTCGGCACGGACGGTTCAGTTTCCCGTCGGCAACCTTGCCGACTACCTGTTCGTAGAGCGGTTCGCCCATGCCGTGCAGGCACTGGAACTCATACTGGCCCGGATAGTAGTTCTGCCCGGCCAACTGATAAATGGCTGCCAGGGTATGGGCGTTGTGGGTGGCGAACTGCGGGTAGATAAGGCTCGGCACCGCCAGCAGCTTTTTCGCGCAGGCGAGGTAGGAGACGTCGGTGTACACCTTGCGGGTATACACCGGGTAGCCTTCGAGGCCGTCCATCTGCGCGCGTTTGATTTCGCTGTCCCAGTAGGCGCCTTTTACCAGGCGGATCATCAGGCGACGGCGGCTGCGGGTGGCGAGGTCAATCAGGGAATCAATGACGAACGGGCAGCGTTTTTGGTAGGCCTGAATCACGAAACCAATTCCGTTCCAGCCGGCCAGCTCTGGTTCAAAGCACAGCTTCTCCAGCAGGTCGAGGGAGATCTCCAGGCGATCGGCCTCTTCGGCATCGATGTTAATCCCGATATCGTACTGACGCGCCAGCAGGGTCAATGATTTCAGCCGCGGATACAGTTCATCCATCACCCGATCGTATTGTGCGCGGCTGTAGCGCGGGTGCAGCGCAGAGAGTTTGATCGAAATCCCCGGGCCTTCATAAATGCCGCGGCCGTTAGAGGCTTTGCCAATCGCGTGGATCGCCTGCTGGTAGGAGACCATATAGGCCTGAGCATCGGCGGCGGTGAGCGCGGCCTCGCCCAGCATATCGTAGGAGTAACGGAACCCTTTCTCTTCCAGCTTGCGGGCGTTGGCCAGCGCTTCGGCGATGGTTTCGCCGGTCACGAACTGTTCGCCCATCAAACGCATCGCCATGTCGACGCCTTTGCGAATCAGCGGTTCGCCGCTTTTGCCGATAATCCGGTTCAGCGAGCGCGAAAGGCTGGTTTCGTTATGGGTAGAGACCAGTTTTCCGGTAAACAGCAGGCCCCAGGTTGCCGCATTGACGAACAGCGACGGGCTGCGGCCGATGTGCGACTGCCAGTTACCGTTGCTGATTTTGTCGCGGATGAGGGCATCGCGGGTGGCTTTGTCCGGAATACGCAGCAGCGCCTCCGCCAGACACATCAGCGCCACCCCTTCCTGTGAAGAGAGCGAAAACTCTTGTAGCAGGCTCTGCACCATGCCGGCGCGACCGCTGGCGGTTTTTTGATTACGCAGTTTCTCCGCCAGCTGATAAGCCAGCTTATGCGCCTGTTCAGCCAGCGGCTGCGGCAGGCGCGCCTGCTCCAGCAGCATAGGGACGGCGTCGGTTTCTGCCCGGCGGTAAGCGGCGGTAATCGAGGCCCGGGTGACGGACTGCGGCAGAATCTGCTCGGCAAATTCGAGGAAAGGCTGCCACGGCTCATCGACCGGGCTGCTGACGTCATCGCTTTCATTGGCGGCGCCGGCAAGCAGGGCCGGCAGCTCGGGCAGCGTCTCGTCGTTTTCCAGCTTTTCCAGATAGTTGAAAATGGCCTGTTTAATCAGCCAGTGCGGCGTGCGGTCAATACGGCTCGCGGCGAACTTGATGCGTTCACGCGTCGCGTCGTCAAGCTTAACACCCATGGTGGTGGTGCCCATGCTTATCACTCCTGTTATGAATCGTTGTTCTTTTTTGCGGTTACGCGAAAATATCTACTATGTTGCAACTTTGTGCAACCTTGTTAATCGTGACCTGTGTAGCAAGCTGAGAAATGAGTGAGTTGTTAATTGAGATGGTGGATGTAACGGAAAATTAACCTTTCTGCGCTGGGGTTTTTTATGCGTCAGTTAACAGTTTTACAAGGTGCAACCAATAAAAACGTGAGAGAGTGCAACCTATAACAAAATGAAGTTTGGTACGGACAAAAATTAGTGTAAATGCTGTGTTAAATCGTTTGTGAAATGCCGACGCTTCCGTCAGGATACGGTCGCCCAATACAATCCTTGTGCCACTACCCCGTTCCGGTAGTGGAATAAAATGACAAAGCAGGACGTTGTCGACAAAAGAATCTGGAGATTTTACATGGCTATTAGCACCCCCATGTTGGTGACTTTTATTATTTATATATTTGGCATGGTACTGATCGGTTTTATTGCCTGGCGATCGACAAAAAACTTTGATGATTATATTCTCGGCGGCCGCAGTCTCGGGCCATTTGTGACGGCGCTCTCCGCCGGCGCCTCCGATATGAGCGGCTGGCTACTGATGGGATTGCCCGGCGCAATATTTCTCTCCGGTATTTCCGAGAGCTGGATTGCCATTGGTCTGACGCTCGGCGCATGGATTAACTGGAAACTGGTCGCCGGTCGTCTGCGCGTACACACCGAGGTAAATAATAATGCGCTGACCTTACCGGATTATTTTACCGGGCGCTTTGAAGATAAAAGCCGCGTGCTGCGTATTATTTCGGCGCTGGTTATTTTGCTGTTCTTCACCATTTATTGTGCCTCCGGGATTGTTGCCGGTGCCCGTCTGTTTGAAAGCACTTTTGGCATGAGCTATGAAACGGCGCTGTGGGCCGGTGCGGCGGCGACGATTATTTATACCTTCGTCGGTGGATTCCTCGCGGTAAGCTGGACCGATACCGTACAGGCCAGCCTGATGATTTTTGCGCTGATTCTGACGCCGGTGATGGTGATTATTTCCGTTGGCGGCTTTGGTGAATCGCTGGAAGTGATCAAGCAGAAGAGCATTGAAAATGTCGATATGCTCAAAGGACTGAATTTTGTGGCGATTATTTCGCTGATGGGCTGGGGCCTGGGCTACTTTGGCCAGCCGCATATTCTGGCGCGTTTTATGGCGGCGGATTCGCACCACAGTATCGTTCACGCACGTCGTATCAGTATGACCTGGATGATTCTCTGCCTGGCGGGTGCCGTGGCGGTCGGTTTCTTCGGTATTGCATGGTTCAATAATAACCCGGCGCTGGCCGGCGCGGTTAATCAGAACTCCGAGCGCGTGTTTATCGAACTGGCGCAAATCCTGTTTAACCCGTGGATTGCCGGTATTCTGCTGTCGGCGATTCTGGCGGCGGTGATGTCCACCCTGAGCTGTCAGCTGCTGGTGTGCTCCAGCGCGATTACCGAAGACCTGTATAAAGCGTTTCTGCGCAAAAACGCCGGTCAGAAAGAGTTGGTGTGGGTCGGACGGACGATGGTCCTGGTGGTGGCGCTGATCGCCATTGCGCTGGCGGCAAACCCGAACAACCGCGTGCTGGGTCTGGTGAGCTACGCCTGGGCAGGCTTCGGTGCCGCGTTTGGTCCGGTCGTACTGTTCTCGGTGATGTGGTCGCGGATGACGCGTAACGGGGCGCTGGCCGGGATGGTGATTGGCGCGCTGACGGTGATTGTCTGGAAACAGTTCGGTTGGCTGGGCCTGTATGAAATCATCCCTGGCTTTATCTTTGGCAGTCTGGGCATCGTGGTCTTCAGCCTGCTGGGCAAAGCCCCGTCGACATCCATGCAGCAACGCTTTGCCGAAGCGGACGCCCATTATCATTCGGCTCCGCCGACACCGGCTACCGCCGAGTAAACTCAGGACCGGTTAATCAAGCCCGCGCTCAGCGGGCTTTTTTGTGGCTGAAAGCCGGCCAGGCGCCCGGCACGGCTCCCACCTCTTGCTAATTCCATGAAAATACGCTGATATCTGGGGCACAAAAAACAATGAGGATAGCAAAATGACGTTCAGACAGGGTGCGCTGGTGCTGGTGATGGCAGGGCTGCTTGGCGGCTGCGTGGCACCGGCGAAGAAGAGTACGCCGGTTGCCACGGCAGCGGCATGCCCGGCAGAGAATGCGATGGTGCAGACCACGCTCTATTTCGGTTTAAGCCGCCCGGCGGGTAAAGATATCACCCCCCAGGAGTGGCAGCAGTTTGTTGACCGCGACGTCACGCCGCGTTTTCGTGAGGGATTAACGGTGTTTGACGCCCGAGGCCAGTGGCTGGGGAATGATGGCAGCGTGGCCCGCGAGCAGAGCAAAGCGCTGATGCTGATTCATGGTAAAGACGGTGGCAGCGAAGAGGGGATCGAGGCGTTACGTAACCTCTATAAATCGCGCTTTGCCCAGGAGTCGGTGATGCGCGTTGACCAACCGGTCTGCGTTCACTTCTGAAAAAACGGCGGGGAAGTCCCCGCCGTATCTCTTATAGCACCAGGCCGGCAAAGCTGGCGGAAAGCAGACTGACCAGCGTGGCGCCGTAGACCAGACGCAGGCCGAAGCGGGAGACGATATTGCCCTGCTGTTCGTTCAGCCCTTTAATGGCCCCGGCAATAATGCCGATGGAGGCAAAGTTCGCGAAAGAGACCAGGAAGACCGAGAGGATGCCCAGTCCACGCGGAGTCATGCCGGCGGCAATTTTTTGCAGCTCAATCATCGCCACAAACTCATTGGCCACCAGCTTGGTTGCCATAATACTTCCGGCGTTCAATGCATCGCTGAGCGGAATACCAATCAGCCAGGCCAGCGGATAGAATACATAGCCAAGAATTTGCTGGAAGCTCAGGCCAAACAGCGTGGCAAACAGGGCATTAATGGCGCTGATCAGGGCGATAAAGCCAATCAGCATCGCCAGAATAATCATCGCTACTTTAAAGCCGGCAAGAATATATTCCCCGAGCATTTCGAAGAAGCTTTGTGATTCGTGGAGCTTCTCCAGCTTAATCTCTTCTTCGCTACCCGGACGCGTCGGGTTAATAATCGACAGCACAATAAAGGTGCTGAACATATTCAGGATCAGCGCCGCGACCACATATTTTGCATCGAGCATGCTCATATAGGCGCCGACGATGGAGAGCGATACCGTGGACATCGCGGTGGCTGCCATGGTGAACAGCCGACGTGAGGAGAGGTCGCCCAGCACGCCTTTGTAGGCGATAAAGTTCTCCGACTGGCCGAGAATCAGCGAGCTGACGGCGTTGAAGGATTCCAGTTTACCCATGCCGTTGACTTTGGAGAGCAGGGTGCCAATCACGCGGATGAAAACAGGCAGAATGCGCCAGTGCTGCAGAATACCGATCAGCGCCGAAATAAAGACAATCGGGCACAGCACGCCAAGGAAAATAAACGCCATCCCTTTTTCACTCATGCCGCCAAATACAAAGTTGGTGCCTTCGGCAGCAAAGCCGAGCAGCGAAGTGAAAAAACCAGAGATATTTTTAACTATCCACAGACCGCTTTCGGCATGCAGGAAAAAGAATGCCAGCGCAATTTCAATGATAATTAACTGGATAATATAGCGAACGCGGATTTTTTGTCGGTCATAGCTGGCAAGCCAGGCAAGGCCGAGGATAACCGCCAGCGCCAGCAGGAAGTGCAAGAATTGTGTCATGTTGTTCATTTCGCAGGTCAATAAGGCCGCTATTTAGCCACAGCCGGTCAACCTGGTAAATATCTGCAGCGAAAAAACCGCCGCGCCGGCTGGCCGAACGCGACGCAGACAGATAATCCCCTAAGTGATTATTTTGCAGCAATTAATTTACAACTCGTCACCAAACTCTCTACATTTCACTTGTGTTTCTGATTATTGTAATGATAATCACTATCAGAAATATTTACTTATCTTTGCATCCACTGACTGCGATTCACATTGAAGGGTGTCGGCATGTTTGTTCCATTTCTCATTATGTTACGCGAAGGGCTGGAGGCGGCGCTGATTGTCAGCCTGATTGCCAGCTATCTCAAACGCACCCAGCGCGGCAGCTGGATTGGCGTCATGTGGATTGGCGTTATCCTGGCGGCGGCGCTGTGCCTGGGCCTGGGGATCTTTATCAACGAAACGACCGGCGAGTTTCCCCAGCGGGAACAGGAGCTGTTCGAAGGCATCGTGGCGCTGGTGGCGGTATGCATCCTGACCTGGATGGTGTTCTGGATGCGTAAAGTCTCGCGCAACGTGAAGCAGCAGTTGGAACAGGCGGTGGATAATGCTCTGCAGCGCGGTAATCATCACGGCTGGGCGCTGATCATGATGGTCTTTTTCGCCGTCGCGCGGGAAGGGCTGGAGTCGGTGTTCTTCCTGCTGGCGGCATTCCAGCAGGATGTCGGAATTTGGCCGCCGCTCGGGGCGATGCTGGGACTGGCTACCGCGATTGTCCTCGGCTTCCTGCTTTACTGGGGCGGGATCCGCCTTAACCTCGGCGTATTTTTCAAATGGACCAGTCTGTTCATTCTGCTGGTGGCGGCCGGGCTGGCTGCCGGGGCAATTCGCGCCTTTCATGAAGCCGGTCTGTGGAACCATTTCCAGGACGTGGCGTTTGACCTGAGCGGCGTGCTGTCGACCCACACGCTTTTCGGCACGCTGCTCGAAGGGATCTTCGGTTACCAGGAGACGCCTACCGTCAGTGAAGTGGCGGTCTACTTTATCTATTTGATTCCGGCGCTGGTGCTGTTTGCGCTGCCGCCGCGTAACAATACAGCAACCTCGCGCACCGCTCCGCTTAAGTAGGGCGCCGCAGGATTATGGTTACAACATACTTACCGAAAGGGATGATCATGATGATTCATTTTCGCCGTAATGCGCTGCAGCTTGCCGTCGCAGCGTTGTTCAGCTCTGCCTTCTACGCTCAGGCTGCGGATATCCCGCAGGTAAAAGTCACCGTTAACGACAAACAGTGTGAGCCGATGAACGTCACCGTCAAAGCGGGGAAAACGCAGTTCATTATTCAAAACCACAGTCAGAAAGCGCTGGAGTGGGAGATTCTCAAAGGCGTGATGGTCGTGGAAGAGCGCGAGAACATTGCGCCAGGCTTTACGCAAAAGCTGACGGCGAACCTGCAGCCGGGCGAATACGACATGACCTGCGGTCTGCTGACCAACCCGAAAGGCAAGCTGATCGTGACCGGCGCCGCCACCAAAGATGCGGCGAAAGCCGATGCGCTGTTAAGCCTTGGCGAGGCGATCACCGCCTATAAAGCCTACGTTACGGCGGAAACCGCACAGCTGGTTAGCGGCACGAAAGCTTTCACCGACGCGGTGAAAGCGGGCGATATTGAAAAAGCGAAAGCGCTGTATGCTCCGACGCGTCAGCACTACGAGCGCATTGAACCGATCGCAGAACTGTTCTCCGATCTGGACGGCAGTATTGATGCGCGTGAAGACGATTACGAGAAAAAAGCCGAAGACCCGAAATTCACCGGCTTCCACCGTCTGGAAAAAGCCCTGTTTGGCGACAACAGCGTCAAGGGGATGGAAAAGTATGCCGACCAGTTGAACAGCGATGTGCTTGAACTGCAAAAACGCATCAGCGAACTGGCGTTCCCGCCGTCGAAAGTGGTGGGTGGCGCGGCGGGCCTGATTGAAGAAGTCGCGGCCAGCAAAATCAGCGGCGAAGAAGATCGCTACAGCCACACCGATCTGTGGGACTTCCAGGCGAACATCGACGGCGCGCAGAAGATTGTTGACCTGCTGCGCCCGCAGCTGCAAAAAGAGAACAGCGCGCTGCTGGCGAAAGTGGATGCTAACTTCAAGAAAGTTGACGCTATCCTCAGCAAATACCGCACTAAAGACGGCTTCGAAACGTATGACAAGCTGACGGATGCGGATCGTAATGCGTTAAAAGGGCCGATCACCACGCTGGCGGAAGATCTGTCTCAGCTGCGCGGGATCCTTGGGCTGGACTAAGTCGATGGCAGAACAGAAGCAATCTGACGTGAATGAGCCTTCACGTCGTCGATTATTAAAAGGGATCGGCGCGCTTGGCGGCGCGCTGGCTATTACCGGCGGCTGTCCGGTGGCACACGCGGCGAAGGGCAGCAGCTCTCCGGGTGTGCTGTCGCCGGACGCGCGGGCCGAGGCGCAGCCTTTTTACGGGCAGCACCAGGCCGGCGTGCTGACGCCGCAGCAGGCATCGATGATGCTGGTGGCCTTTGATGTTCTGGCCAGCGATAAAGCGGACCTGGAGCGTCTGTTTCGTCTGCTGACTCAGCGCATTGCCTTTCTGACCAAAGGGGGGCCGGCGCCGGACACGCCCAATCCGCGCCTGCCGCCGATGGATTCGGGGATCCTCGGAGCGTGGATCTCCCCGGATAACCTGACCGTCACCGTTTCGGTTGGCCATTCGCTGTTTGATGAGCGCTATGGATTAGCGGACCAGGCGCCGAAAAAGCTGCAAAAAATGACCCGCTTCCCCAACGATTCGCTGGATGCGGCGCTCTGCCATGGCGATTTGCTGTTGCAAATCTGTGCCAATACTCAGGATACGGTTATCCATGCGCTGCGCGATGTGATTAAACATACGCCGGATCTGCTCAGCGTCCGCTGGAAGCGTGAAGGGTTTATTTCCGATAGCGCCGCGCGGAGTAAAGGCAAAGAGACGCCGGTTAACCTGCTGGGCTTTAAAGACGGCACCGCGAACCCGGTCAGCAGCGATAAGGCGCTGATGGATGAAGTGGTATGGGTGACCGCCGATCAGGGTGAGCCGGCATGGGCAACCGGCGGCAGCTATCAGGCGGCGCGAATCATCCAGTTCCACGTGGAATTCTGGGATCGCACCCCGCTGAAAGAGCAGCAGACCATTTTTGGGCGCGATAAGCACAGCGGCGCGCCGCTGGGCATGCAGCATGAGCATGACGTGCCGGATTACAGCCGGGATCCTGACGGCGATATTATTGCCCTGGACAGCCATATTCGACTGGCGAACCCGCGGACACCGCAGACGCAGTCCAGTCTGATGATGCGTCGTGGCTACAGTTATTCGCTGGGCGTAACCAACTCCGGGCAGCTGGATATGGGACTGCTGTTCGTCTGCTATCAGCATGATCTGGAGAAGGGATTCCTGACGGTGCAAAAACGCCTTAACGGCGAAGCGCTGGAGGAGTACGTCAAACCTATCGGCGGTGGCTACTTCTTTGTGTTACCGGGCGTTATCGACAGCCAGCACTTCCTGGCGCAATCCCTGCTTGAAGCCTGACGCACCTGCCCGTAAGGGCAGGGCGTTTCTGCTGTTTTTCCATTCTTTTTTTGTATTTCCTGCCTTGTGTTATTTTTCTGTAATCTAAATGACGGAAACTCGCTCCAGCTGTACGGGGAAATATTTGTTGCGTCTATGTAAAAAATAAGTTGCATTAAGAATAATTTTTGATGTACTTATTACAGACGCGGTAGTTCCCGGCAGTGATGTCGTTTCACTATGGAGATCGCGAATGGTAGGGTCCTGTACCGGACAACGCAAAACAACACACCGTACTCTTCAGCACGGAGGGAAAACCTCCGGCAGCGATTTCGTCAGCGTAAATTCACCTCTTTCCACCCCCACAGAACATCCGAACCCTGACCGGGTACGCGGTGCGCGTAGCCGTGACTCGTTGTCAATTCAACCGGCAAGCAATGGCTTAAAAGGAAGCCAAACCTCAATCGTTTGTGCGCATAATCGCGTCGATGCTGACGCGTGTGATGTAAACCAACAACGCAAGGTGCTATCCATGGGAAGACAAAAAGCAGTGATCAAAGCTCGTCGTGAGGCAAAACGTGTGCTGAGACGCGATTCGCGCAGCCATAAGCAACGCGAAGAAGAATCGGTCACATCGCTTGTGCAAATGAGTGGCGTAGAAGCAATTGGCATGGCGCGGGACAGCCGTGATACTTCCCCAATTGAAGCGCGCAATGACGCTCAGGCGCATTATTTGAATGCCATCGACAATAAACAGCTGATTTTTGCAACGGGCGAAGCCGGGTGCGGTAAAACCTGGATTAGCGCAGCAAAAGCCGCCGAAGCCCTGATTCACAAAGATGTGGACAGGATTATTGTTACCCGTCCCGTTCTGCAGGCCGATGAAGATCTCGGCTTCTTACCGGGAGATATCGCCGAGAAGTTTGCTCCCTATTTCCGACCGGTGTACGACGTACTGGTGAAGAGGCTGGGCGCTTCCTTTATGCAATACTGCCTGCGACCGGAAATTGGCAAGGTGGAAATCGCGCCGTTCGCCTATATGCGCGGACGTACATTTGAAAATGCCGTGGTGATTCTGGACGAGGCCCAGAACGTGACGGCTGCGCAAATGAAAATGTTTTTAACCCGCCTCGGGGAAAACGTGACGGTCATCGTGAACGGCGACATTACCCAGTGTGATTTACCCTCTGGCGTGAAGTCCGGGCTGGTCGATGCGCTGGCGCGTTTTGAGGAAGACGAGATGATCGGCATTGTGCGTTTTACCGCCGATGATTGCGTCCGTTCGATGCTCTGCCAGCGAACGCTGAAAGCCTACTACTGATCGCTATCTTGTGTGCAAAGCCCGGGGAAACCCGGGCTTTGTTATTTTGATGCGGCGACGACGCCGGCAGCGAAGCGCTAACTCCCGTTAGCCTATCGCGCCCAGCGCATCTTCGCTGCCCTGCGTTTTCGGCAGTAAGAACAGGGTGGCGAAAATATCCAGCAGGTACAGAAGGGCCAGCAGCGTGATGGCAGCGGTGAACGACCAGTGGCTGACGCACAGACCAATCACCAGCGGCCCAAAACCACCGACGCCGCGACCAAGGTTAAACAGCACGTTCTGCGCCGTAGCGCGGACCTGTAGCGGGTAGGTATCAGAAATAAGCGCCCCGTAGCCGCCAATCATGCCGTTGACAAACATTCCCATTACCGCCCCGGTAAACAGCATCAGGGTCGGGTCCCGCAGCTGGGCATAGATAATGACCATCACGACGGCCCCAACCTGGTAAATCAGAAAGATCTTCCAGCGGGCGAAACGGTCCGCCAGCACGCCGAACAGCCAGATGCCGAAGGTCATCCCCACGACGGTGACCGCGGTCCAGAGTCCTGATTTGGTGAGCGAAAAACCAAAACTGGAGGAGAGATAGCTGGGCATCCAAATCATCAGGCCGTAGTAGCCAAAATTCTGTACCGAGCAGAGGATGAGGATCCCGATACTGGCCTTCGAGGTGGCGCGGTCAGCAAACAGCATCCGGAGACGGGTCGTGAAGGAGACCTGTTGGGTGACTGCGATATCTTTGGTAAACGCGTCGGGCTCCCCCATGCCGCGGCGAATGGCAAATGAGACCAGGGCGGGCAGCAGCCCAACGAGGAACATTCCGCGCCAGCCGATGATATCCAGCAGGAGAGGGGTGATAAAGGCGGCAAGCAGCACGCCAAGCTGCCAGCCGATACCGACCCATGCCGAGGCGCGATTGCGTTTGCTGGCGGGCCAGACTTCAGCAATCAGCGCCATGCCAATACCGAATTCGCCGCCTAGCCCCATACCTGCAAGAGTTCGATAGGCCAACAGATCCCAATAACCCTGCGCAACCGCACAGAGGCCGGTAAAGACCGAGAACATCAGGATCGTGAAGGTCAGGACGCGAATACGGCCCAGGCGGTCGCTGAGATGACCGAAAAAAATCCCGCCCAGTACCGCGCCAATCAGCGTCCAGGTCACGAGGGAACCGGCCTGAGAAGTGCTGAGCGCCAGCGAAACGCTGATCGCAGGCAGCATGAAACCGAGGATCAGCAGGTCAAAGCCATCCATTGCGTAGCCGCTGATCGCCGCGACCATCGCTTTCGCCGGCGTGACGCCGCGTTTGTTAAGTGGAGAAGAGAACGTCATGTCCAGACCTTAGAGTGAAAATTGTGCGCCAAGTATAAGTTTGTCGGCGGCCGCAATCTACAGGCAAAGCGGGGTAAAAGGGGCCGGGCAAGGCAAGAATGCCGACCGCAGGAAAAGGCATGCGCGCTGCCGTCGGTCAGGGCGATGCGGTAGGCGGAAAAAACGTGGCTGCGTACGGACTTTCGGCAGACGACCAGATGGTACGCATATCCATCTTTTTGTGCCTTAAGTCTGGCCCCCCCTGAAGGGGCCGGGTGTTATTTTAACCCCTCCCATAGTCCTTCAACGATCGCGGCAGCCATTGAGGAACTGTGGCCGGTATGTTCCACGCAATATGACTGCGCGGTATCGAGGTCTTTGCGAACACGGTGGCTTTTGGCAAATGCCTGGCTTGATACCGATGAACCGCCCGTGTAGATCTCAAGGCTGGCAACGCTTTCTGCATGACGCGTCACGTCAAAACGATTTACGCCGACTTCATTGTTGAGTTTTCCGTACTCCAGAAGGTATCCCTGAGAAAAAAGCTTATCCTGCATGCAAGAGTATATCGCTCTGGGTTTTGCTGAATCCTTGTAAAAGTAGCTTTGGGTGACCTCAGTATCCTTGCCGTACGGCTGAAGCGATGCGCAGCCGGCAATCAACAAGGGGACCACAAGAACAGTTCTTTTCCGCATAAAGGTTATTCCTTTTAAGGATACGTATCATTGCGCCATCGGTCATAAGAACAGATATTCCTGCTATGCTGCGCTCCGCTATTTGACATCTTCTTTAAGGAGTAAATATATCAACACTGAGGTGGGGCAATGCTTCAGATTTTAATTCTAATATTAACGAAGTCGGGTAAACCTGAGATAAACAAACTTAAGATAAAACTTTCCGTATCTGATGGGCTAAAGCAGACCTGCGTTGCAACCGCTGCATACATATAATTAACACTCCAGACATTGGTATTAACAAAAGGGGGGGGGTGTTGATTCAATTAGCAGGGTAGAAGTGGCAATGGCAATGCAGGAAAAATACTGTACTCACGCCACCACTTTGCTTCGCGAAAAGCTGAATAAGGGACGGTCATCCACTCGACTGTTTGAGGACCAAATCTGCTATATCGTGAAAAAATAGTACAGGTTCTACTAACACGCTTTTTAACTATACGGCGACCGCGCGTGACAAACCCCTACAATCGACTTCGTTGTCGTCATGATATTGCATGATCCTGTCCCCGCATTATGGGTCTGACTTTTTCTGCCAGGCCCGCTTCATTCACACTGAGATTTGGCTTGATTTGAAACTTAAACGGAATTCAAACACCAGCAAATTAGTTTGTTTTATAAATATTACAACTATTATAATTAACTTACGAAATCATTGCGGTGGTGCTGTATTTCTGAAGTGAAGATCATTGAATTATATACAAATTAAATTTCCTCATGTTACATGCGTGCTAATAAAAAGATCCGCGGGATACTTTTCAATAGGAATAAACTATCAAAATGTTGATTTTGATAGTTTATGTGATTTTGTGATTTTTATTAGATGGTTTAATTTCTGTCGCATATGAAATGCACATGATTGTCATCTGGCTTTATTTATAAACAGGGGGCGGGAAAGATATTTCTGACAATAACTTTATTTAACTTTACATTGGTTAGTCCGCTAAGAATTGGGGAATATTCCTATGCCGGCGCTGGCAATTTTCTGTAGCGGAGAGGTTTTTTTCTAAAATTCAGCGTGCATCATGTCTGAGACGCTCTACCAGAGAGGGCCTGATTGCTTATTCGTCACTAAAGGGGAGGTTGCCATTTTATTTAAAGTCGCTAATGATTGTTTATTGATTCAAATCAAGTCATTTTTATAATGAATCGCATAAACAAAGAGTTATTTTTTTGTTGCTCATTATTTATTAAGATTTTTCCTCAAAAAAACAATGATGAAAACTTCATATTTAATCATTGGCCTGGAATACAGTGGCGCTTACAGGCTGAAAAATGATTTGTTTTATCTATCAAAACCCATGTTGATTTGAGTTAAAAACTGTTAGGAAAAATTTGGGTGGTATGATTTAAATAAAGGTGTAAGAAAACAATACTAAACAATTTTGAATGTGTCTGTTTGACACGTTGATTTCGTGTGCGTTGAATAAACAGAGAGAAAATGCGATATCATATTGTATCAGATAATTTATATTTTCTCCTGGGGGTCAGAGGACTATTTAACCGGAAGGGGTTGTTTGCATTTATATATTACAGCTGTGAGCAGTCTACGCTGGAGTTGATGCGTGATATCAATGGTCATCTGAAACCTGGTGATGTGCTGGTTTGTGCACTCAATGATATTATTCTTAGGCAGAATGTACTGAAGTTATCATGCGTATTGTTTGGGCGAATATTATTTATGCCTTTTTTTACAGTATCTGAAAAAACGACGGGTTCATTACCCTGGGTCCTGAATAGTACTGTAACAGAAGATGCTTTCTTTATTCTCCTGAAGAAAATGGAAACCGCTACATACTCTAGAAGAAATATCACCGATAAACATATGGAAACAATAGGGTTTCTGACGTCCGGTAAAACAATTAATGAACTGGTCATGGCGACGGGCTGGACCGCGAAAAAACTCTATTACCAGCGAACGGCATTGCTGAAGAGGTGCGGTCTTACCGGAACCACGGATCATGAAGTTCTTCTCTGCAGAGACATATTGACCTTATTAAGGAGGCATAACGTAACGAAAGCTGAAGTACCGCCATCTCAACATCATCTGTCAAAAGGTGAATATTATTCATAGTTAAGTAGTAAAGGGACCTGTATGAAAAGAAATACTTTATATAAAGCCTTAATTTCCGCTTTCGTGATTGTGGGGGGCTTGTCAGCCAATGCAAACGCTGCCGACGGTACCATCAACTTTCAGGGAACAGTAACATCGAGCGCCTGTACCACCATTGTTGGGGCGGCTCCGGCTGGAGGGACTGCCGGGAGTACCACAACCGTTAACCTTCCTCCGGTATCTGCCGACACGCTGAACGCCCTGGCCGGTACCTATGCCGGACATACCGCATTCACCATTCAGCTGACCGGATGTCAGGCTGCCGGTTCGTTGAACAGCGTGCGCGCAACGTTTTCTACCGCTTCTCCGGCTGCCGGAGACAATACGGTAATGGGCAATACCGCCCCTTCCGGGGCGGCCGACGTGGCAGTTGCGATTCTGACCGCGCAAAGTGCACCGGTTCATCTGAACGGTGGCACATTGCTCGATCCCGGTGCCGCGCTCCCTACCGCGGCGGCCGGTCCGGTCACTCTTAATTATCTGGCGGCATACAAATCCCTCAGCACAGCCGTCACCCCCGGTCCTGTCACTGGCATTGCCGACTACGTGATTTCCTATTTCTGATAATACGGAATAACTGTTGTATTTGTGATTAAAGCCGGGTCGACCGGCTTTTCTGGGTAACGACAGTATCTGGTTTCTACCGCGCTATACCGGGGAATATCATTATATGTATCGTTTTTTACTGCGCTGTATTCACACGGAAGAACCACGGAGTCAGGTATCCCGGATATCGATGATTCTCCCGGTGCTTCTCAGTAGTGTCAGCGTCAGTGTTTTTGCCGGAAACGATTTTGAGGAAGCGTTTTTGCGGCGCGATAAAAACGGTGTATCTCAGGATGTTTTTATGTACCAGGATCCTGTTATGCCCGGGAGGAGACTGACTGATATCGTTATTAACGATCGGTTACGGGGAAAGACCGAAATTGACTTCGTCAGAAATGGCAATAACAAGGTTATCCCCTGTCTTTCATACCGCCAGCTGAAAGCCTCAGGCATCAGGGTTAGCCACTATTCCGGCTGGGAAACCCGCGAAGGGGAAGCGGCTGGTTCGTCTGACGCGGAAACCTCCGTGCCTTCCCGCTGTGAAGATCTCGCGCTGCGAATACCTGCTGCTTTTGTTCAGTATGACCACACCCACCAGGTGCTGAACATTACCGTACCGCAGGAGGCCATGGACAACGAGCGCTTCACCATGATCTCGCCAGCTGAATGGGATCACGGCACTCCCAGTCTGCGCTTATCCTACAGCGGCTATTTTTACTCGTCACGGCTGAAGGGGGCATCCGGGCCGGGCTGGAAGGTAGATGATAGTACCACCGAGAGTGCCTGGCTTAGCCTGAATACCACGGGAAATGCCGGCCCATGGCGTCTCTACAGTATTGATTCGTTTTATCGTAATGACCGGCATCAGTGGAAATCCAATCATGACAGAGCCTATCTGGCACGTGATATTGCGTTACTGCGCAGCAGCCTGCAGGTAGGTGAAATCTACACCCGAACCTCAGGCACGATGACCGGAGCCATCCCTCTGCGGGGGATCTCGCTGGCAACCAGTGAACGCATGTCGCTCGATAACCAGTACAGCTATGCACCGATTATCCGGGGAGTGGCGCGCACTAACGCCAGATTGACTGTGCGCCAGCGTGATGCGGTGATTTACAGCACGTTGTTGACCCCTGGCGCATTCGCAATTGATGATCTCTATACCGCTCAGGTGGGGGCCGATCTTGACGTTATGGTGGAGGAATCGGACGGGCAAATTCAGTCCTTCCGGGTTCCCTATACGGCCCTGCCGGGCATGATTCGTGCCGGCGCGATACGCTACAGTCTGGCCGCCGGTACCTGGCGCGGTCCGGACGGTGGGATATCCGAACCTGCGCTGTTATCCGGTACTCTGGAATACGGTTTTGAACATTTCACCCTGAATAGTGCATCTGTGATGACTGAAAATTATCAGATGTTCTCCTCGGGAGCGGCATGGAATATCGGTGCAATCGGGGCTTTCTCTGCCGACCTGGCGTATGCCCGCCACAGCGAAACCTGGAGAGATAACCGCCAGCGCGAAGGTACGGCAGCCAGGCTGCTTTATGCCCGTCAGTTTGATGTCACCGGGACATCATTGCAACTGCTGGGCTACCAGTATCAGTCCGAGTCCTTTCTTGATGCCGGGGAATTTCTTGCACGTCAGAGCCAGAGCTGGATTGACGGGTATGCTCCGGATACGACGACCTGGCAGAGGCGCCGGCGTAACCGGATGGAGATGACCGTCAGCCAGAATATGAACTCTGTCGGCAATCTGTATATGACCATCAGTCAGGAAAGCTTTTACGGCACGGGGGATAAAAACAGCTCGCTGAGTGCCGGAGCGGGTACCACCGTCGGTTCGGCCAGCGTATCCCTGGCTCTGACGCACAATCGTTACCAACGTCTCAGCGATAATCAACTCACTCTTTCCCTCAGTCTGCCGTTGTCAGTATGGCTCCCCGCCAGGCAGGATGCTGGTTTTCTGAGCTATGGTCTCAGCCGCAACAAAAACAACCAGTACGGCCAGTCTCTGGGGTATGCGGGCAACAGCGCTGGCAACGACTTCAGTTATTCGGCCAGTCTCCAGCGGGATACTCAGGGGGAATACAGTCAGTCAGGATCTCTGGGCTGGAATAGCAGCAGGGCAAATATCACCGCAGGAATTAGCCACGCAAGGGATTATCGCCAGTACTCCGCCGGGATGTCCGGCGGTGTGACGCTGTACCGCGGAGGGGTCATTATGTCGCCGCCATTGGGTAACACCGTGGCGATTGTTGAAACCCCTGGCGCGGAAAATATCAGGGTTTCCGGTATCAATAATGCCCGGACCGATTCAGCTGGCCGGGCGGTGGTGACCTGGCTGACGCCTTATCGCTACAACCAGATTAACCTGGACGCCGGGGAGTCTGATGGTGCTGAGTTGCAGGAGTCGTCCCGCAAAATCGTCCCTACAGAAGGTGCCGCCGTGCTGCTCCGGTTTGCCACCCGGTCGGGTAGAAGAGCGCTGGTGGAAATTTACAGCCGAAAAAGTATTCCGCTGGGTGCGCTGGCGTACACCGAAAGTGCTCCCGGTGTTAATGAGACCGAGGAGGCCGGTATCGTGGGTCAGAAAGGACTTGTCTGGCTGACCGGGCTGGATACCCACAGGGCGCAGGTACTGAATGTGATCTGGGGCCAGCGGCCTGAAGAACGATGCCAGATTGCGCTTTCCGCACCCACTGAAGAGCAGCTTAAACCCGATAACTGGCATAAAAAAATCAGAGCGGAGTGTCTCTGATTCTTCACCATGAAACTGCATAAAAAGAGTAACGTAATGAAATTGCTGAAATTATATATCACCGGGCTTCTGACGGTCATTTTCCTCGCCGGTACGGCGACAGCCGGCGTCAGGCCGCAACTGACACGCATTGTTGCCTATGCACAGGACAGAGAAACTCCGGTAGACGTGATAAACGACAGCCAGGAGACCTATATGGTGCAGGCCTGGTTGGAAGATCTTCGGGGGAATGACAATGATCTTCCGCTGGTGCTGACTCCGCCGGTGATGAAGCTTGAGGCTAAAAAACAGGGGAAATTCCGACTCGTGGTTCTGAGGGGAGGGATTGCGAAGGACAGAGAGTCCGCATACTGGCTATCGCTGCAGGAAATACCGCCAAAAGCCGGCAGTGCAAATAAGCTGGTGATTGCCGTACGCAGCAGACTTAAAGTTTTTGTCCGTCCTGACGGACTTAACTCTGCCGGTGCCCGCGATGCGGTAAAGCAAATTCGCTGGAGTCTTGAGAAAGACGGTAATGCCGTCTGGCTGAAAGCAAGCAATCCCACGCCTTATTTTGTCAGCTTTGCCCGCCTGAGTGTGGGGGCCGGCAAGGGGATTACGTTGGAGGATCGTCATCGTATGCCTCCGCCGTTTGGTAGCGAACGTTACCGTCTGCCTGCTTCAGTTAACCATACCAGTGTGACCGTGACCTGGAGTGGGATCCATGACTGGGGCGGTGCGGGTGAAGAATACCGGGCGGAGCTAATACCATGAAGAGGGCGGCAGGCACATGTATCGTACTCATCAGAATAAGGGGTCTGTCCCTTTTTCTGATGGCTGTCGTGCTTATGTTTACTACAACAGTAACGAGGGCAACGACGTATACCATCAGTTACGTCTGGTCATCCGCCAGCGACCCTAATGTGAATAAACTGGCAGGACAATGTTCTTACACCTATCCGGATAATCAGCCTTTTTCTGTTCCCCGTTCCGTTGTTGCCGATAACTCGGTACCGGCAGGAACGATTCTTGCTTCGTGGAGTTACGCTGACTTAAATGTCCCTCTGTCGGTGAGTTGTAGCGGGAGCGGTATTGAAGGTACGACCCCGCTCGTCTCTTCTTCATATGGCGGGATTATTGCCAATTCAAGCAGCCTCACCGTTATGGGATATAATATTGCGGGGTCATTAGTGGATTCAGGGATCCTGAACACCACCGTCCCCGGTATCGGTATTCGGTTTTATGTACAGTCAGATACGCCGGACCTCGGGAACGGGATTGATACGCCTGCCTATATTCGTCTGGCCGGGTTTGGTGACTCTTCCGGTTCAGCTGTATTTGCCGCAAGTGGTGTGGAGTATCCGTATGCTGGCCCTACCGTAGGGCAGGCGGCTCTGGCCATGAGTATGCTGCGGTCGCGTACAGAAAATGGAACGACCCTCTGGTATATTCCAACACGGAGTTTATCGATTTCCCTGCGGGCTGAACTGATTAAAACCGGTTATGTAGAGAATTATGGTCCAGTCTCCTTCAGTCATCTGTTTAACTCGTGGATAACGCCATCTCCATCGGGTTCGGCGAGTGTTGTCCTGCCTCCTTCCATTCATTTTCTGACGGGGACGGGGGTGACGCTGGTCCGGCCGACCTGCAAACTGAGCTCACAGCGTCCAACGGATTATTCGGTCAACATGGGAACGTGGGATGCCAACACCATTTCCCGGGAGGGAGCCCCTGCCTTCGGGCCTGATGTTCCGGTTCCGGTGGAACTGGAGTGTAATGGGATGGCGGAGAATATCCGAATGCGATTTGAAGATGCGGGAGCGTCTCCTCTTCCGGTGAGTAACATTGGTCTTTACGATGCCGCCGGTGGACATAAAATTGATGGGCTGGAAATTGAGCTGCGGTACAACGGTAACCATATTGATGTCAACGGGTCGGCCGTCAATATTGGGAGTTATGGTTCGGGGGCCACGTCTGTGGGGGGGGATAAGATGTTTGCTGTGCCATCGACAAGTTTTGTGCCGATAACCTTCCAGGCACGCTATATCCAGCGAGCAATGATCACGCGATCTGCCGTCAATTATACCGGGCCAGTCAGCGGCACCGTTAATCTGTTTATGGTTTATGACTGATGATGCTTTCAACGGGGATCTGCTGCGGGGAAGAGAGGCCTGCTCGCAGCGCGATCCCTGATGCTCGCAGGACTGCGCCAGCTGTCGCACCCCGGTCGGGGATTCTCATCCCCCCGCAGGCATGCAACATGCAAAAAAAAGCCCGCATTTTCATGCGAGCTCTTCTTTAAATATGGCGGTGAGGGGGGGATTGACTCGCTTTGCTCGCCCTACGGGCAGCCTGTTCGCTACGCTCTCAGTCTGTCCAGCTGGCTGCGCCAGCTGTCGAACCCCGGTCGGGGATTCTCATCCCCGCAGGCGTGCAACATGCAAAAAAAAAGCCCGCATTTTCATGCGAGCTCTTCTTAAAATATGGCGGTGAGGGGGGGATTCGAACCCCCGATACGTTGCCGTATACACACTTTCCAGGCGTGCTCCTTCAGCCACTCGGACACCTCACCATATTGTTTTGCTGCTCACCCTGGGTGGGCAACGGGGCGCTACTATAGGGAGTTGCGCTAAAACGGTCAAGCAGTATTTATTCTTTCTTTACCGTTCGGTCAAGCAATGAACACTACGCCAGCCGAAAACCGTCAGGGCAGCAGTTTTAACGCTGAGAATCAAGCTGTTCGCTATTCTTCAGGACATCCTGAGCTTTACTGTAGCTTTCGATCAGCAGCTGGTAGGCCGGGAAGATTTTGGTATACACCTCCGCCCACTCCGCAGCCTCCGGACGGTTCCAGCTGCGCTGGAGCTCGGAAGCCACCGCCGCGGTATCCATCGGCACGACGCCAGCTTGTACCACGCGTGCCAGAGTGATCTCCTGCGCCATCTTGCTGTAGGTGCCGGACGCATCTATGACGGCGAAAACCCGATAGCCGTCGGCAACTGCGGCGATAGAGGGAAACGCCATGCAGACGCTGGTAATGGTGCCGGCAATAATCAACGTCTTGCGTCCGGTAGCTTTCACGGCGGCAACGAAATCCGGATTATCCCAGGCGTTGATTTCGCCTTTACGCGCAATGTATTGCGCGTGAGGCGCATTTTCGTGGATTTCCGGGATCAGGGGCCCGTTCGGCCCCTGCGGTACCGAGGCCGTCGTGATCACCGGGAGTCCTGCCAGAGAGGCCATTTTTGCCAACGCGGCGGCGCGAGCGCGCAGTTCAGGCATTGGCATATCGCCCACGGTCTGGAACAGGCCGCTTTGATGGTCAATCAATAACATGGCAGTATCGTTCACATCAATCATTGGACGAGAGTCGTTAAAGTTTGCTGGAGCAGACATCTTATTTACCTCTGTAGTTTCAGATTTGGCCAAAGCGGCCGCTGTTGTAATCCCGCACGGCTTCTGCGATCTGGGCTTTTGTGTTCATCACAAACGGGCCGTAGCCTACGATGGGTTCCTGTAACGGCTCACCAGCCAGCAGCAGTACCCTGGCGTTAGCCGTAGCGTGGAGATGAATCGCTTCTCCTTTCTGACTTAACACCACCAGCTGGCCTTCACGGGCATTGTCACTGCCGTTGACGTTGACTTCTCCTTCGAAAACCACCAGCGCGCTGCTCCAGCCATCAGGTTGCGTGAACGTCACGTCGTGGCCCTGATTTAACTGCATATCCCAGACGTTCAACGGCGAGAAGGTATGCGCAGGTCCGGCAATATCACCGTAACTGCCGGCGATCACCCGCAGAGTACCGGCGCCATCCGGTAGGGCGGCATCAGGAATGACATCCGCCGTAATGCTCTGATAGCCAGGATGGGTCATCTTGTCCTTGGCTGGCAGATTGACCCACAGCTGGATCATTTTCAGCTCCCCGCCGGTGCGGGTAAATTCCGCCGAATGGAACTCTTCATGCAGAATGCCGGCACCTGCGGTCATCCACTGCACATCGCCTGGGCCAATGATGCCGCCTTTGCCCGTTGAGTCACGGTGTTCAACTTCACCGGAATAGACGAGGGTCACGGTTTCAAATCCGCGATGCGGATGTTCACCGACCCCGCGCTTACCGCTTCCCGCCGGGAAATAGTGTGGACCGGCATAGTCCAGTAGCAGGAAAGGACTCAGCTGTTCGCCCTGTGTCTGGTAAGAAAATAGCGAGCGAACCGGGAAACCGTCGCCCACCCAGTGCTGTGCGGGGGAGGTATAGACACCTGTAATCTGTTTCATTGTGCTCTCCTGTGTGTCTGTTTCTGATGTCAATAAGCTTATATGTGCGACCTATAAGCCGGTAGATAGCAAAAATGACCTATACTGTTCTAAAAATGGAACAGTGGGGGGAAGGATGCAGGATCTCAACGATTTAGCCTGGTTTGTGCAGGTGGTGGATCATGAAGGATTCGCTGCTGCAGGCAGGGCGCTCGATCAGCCCAAATCAAAGTTAAGCCGCCGGATAGCGCAGCTGGAAGAACGGCTTGGCGTGCGCTTAATTCATCGTACGACCCGACAGTTCGTGGTGACTGAAGTCGGACAGACGTTCTACCAGCACTGCAAGGCGATGTTGATAGAGGCTGAAGCGGCGCAACAGGCAGTGGAAACGCTGCGTTCGGAACCGCGCGGTAGCGTGAAGCTCACCTGCCCGGTGACCTTATTACATGCGCATATCGGACCAATGCTGGCGCGGTTTATGCTGCGTTACCCTGGGGTGAATGTGTTGCTGGAAGCAACGAACCGGCGGATTGATGTTGTTGGAGAAGGGGTCGATGTCGCGATTCGCGTACGCCCGCGACCGTTTGATGACAGCGATCTGGTGATGCGTGTGCTGGCCGATCGCGGGCATCGGCTGGTGGCCAGCCCGTCATTGATTGCACGCATGGGGCGACCTCAGGTGCCATCAGAACTGAGCGCGTGGCCTGGGCTCAGCCTTGGGGCCGGCAGGCATCAGCATAAGTGGCAACTGACAGGACCAGGGGGGGCGCGGGCGGAAATTTACTTCACGCCGCGTATGGTGACGACGGATATGCTGGCGCTGCGCGAGGCTGCAATAGCGGGCGTCGGAGTGGTTCAGCTGCCGCTGTTAATGGTCCGCGACCAGTTGGCTGCCGGTGAGCTGGAGGTGATACTCGATGCATGGCAACCGCAGCGGGAAGTGATTCACGCGGTCTTCGCCTCTCGCCGCGGTATGCTGCCATCGGTGCGAGCACTGGTAGATTTTCTGAGTGAAGAATATCAGCGAATGGAAGAGGATTGATCTTTTGCCGGCGTGGTGTAGGCGAGACAGTTCTGTCGACTCCCGGTCGGGGCTTCGCATCCCCCCGACCTGCGCAATATACGAAAAAAGCCCGTGACCGCGTACGAGCTCTCTTAAAATATGCGCTGAGCGGGCCGCAATGTACGAATGCCTTGATGGCCTCTTTATCATGCTAACAATATGATATATAAAATTTATACGGATTGGTTGGTCTGACAAAATCAGTTGTTATCTTGTTAAAGCCAGTAATATATGACATAGTTTTCGATCCGGATGCTATCAGCGAGATCCGCAATCAATGGGGAGTTTTCAGAGATCGTCATCCTGAAATGTCTACCGCGATTCTTACCTCTGATGGGGAGGCTCGTGGGAAACAGGAAGTGTTAAATCAGACCCGGAACCCGTTTTGCCTGGCGCAATTCACGTGGTGTACTCTACTCGGCAGCCATTTTCGGCAAAAATGCGCGGAATGACTCATTTTCGGATTAAGGCTTTTCAGCGCCATGGTTCGTGGGATAGCCGTAAAATTAATCCTCGCCGTGGGTCAGTCTGCGAATTTATCCTGCTGAGTCAGGGTTCAATAACGATTCGACGAATAAGGTTACCTTCAAGGTAGAACTGCATGAGTCCGCAGCCATTAAACTTATCGCTTTTTACATTGATCTGTACAGCCTGGCCAGACAAACCATCACGCTCAATTGCATTGACCGAAATAACTTTCATTGTGGCATTTACCCCAATGTTATCGGTGGTGTTCCAGTCAAGCAGACCCTTTGCTCCCTGGTAGTGATGGCCCCAGTCGGTGATCTCTGCATCTGAAGTAAATTGAGCAAGATATGCTTTTGTATCATGGTTATTCGTTGCGGTGATAAAGTTTTTCACAGGTATGGCAAGGGATTGGTTCATAGCATTATGATCCACAAAATGAGTCCTTGTAGGGGCTCCACAGGCATTGAGAAATATGCTGAAAAGTAGAAGCAAAATACACCGAGCTGAGACATGATGAATATTTATTTTACGGTATGCGTTCATAACGGGTTATTTATCCGAGCGCCACAACGCGACTAAAACCGGCGGAAAAAATATTAACAGGAAAATCGGCAACTCTTCCAGGACGCTATAGCCAGCTCTGGTAACGCCGAGGATCATGTTAGCTGCTGCCAGACCGAACCACAGCACGGAAAACAGAATGGGAAATATGCCGGGAGTTGGTGGGTAAACCGGTAGAGATAATCGAACCAGCAGGCGACATAAGCCTGCTAACAGAAAACCAGTAGCCAAAAATAGCAAGGTTCGCATAGCCAGAACTTCCTCAGCAGAGGGGTAATCGGCCGGAGTTTCTCCGGCCCTCGGCGATATCATTCATGGCTATGGGGAGTTAATAAATCCCCTAATCCAATGCGTTGTAAAAACTCTTTGCGGATACGATCGGCTACCGCGTTAACAACGATGGCGCCATCATCTGATGGATCGACATGTACCCTGAATGGACGTGTTCTATAAGGTGTATTAACGATATCGACCATTGCCGCTGCGACTTCAGCAACATCTGCATCTTCTGGTTCGCAGGCGGCGAGGCCGCGCAGCGCTTCATCGCCAAGACCTGCGGTTGGACCGGTTTCGGTATATTCGCGTTCGCGTTCAGTATCTGCTGGCTTACCGGAATGCAGGAAGTGGTTGGTGCCTTTAGTAAATGCGCCTGGCACAATAATGGAGGTTTCGATCCCCCAGCGTGCCAGTTCCGCAGCATAACTTACCGCAACGGCGTCCATCGCCGCTTTTGCCGCGAAGTAGGGTGCCAGGTATGGCGGCGTGCCGCCGCGGGTACTGCTGCTACCGACCCACAGTAACAATCCTTGACCTTGTTTACGCAACTGCGGCAGGGCTGCGCGGTTTACTCGCTGAGTGCCCAGAACGTTGATGTCATAGAGTTGTGAGAATTGTTCCGGCAGGAACGCTTCAGTTGGCCCGTAGACCATATGTCCCGCGTTATGTACCACCACATCCAGCCGCCCGTCCTGGGCGATAATCTGCGCGATGGCGGCATCTGCGGAATCCTGTGATTGAACATCCAGTTCGACGGTACGTAAATCAACATTATGCTGCCTGGCGTATTCAAGCGTGCTTTGCACTTGCGGAGCGTTACGGCCTGCGGTATCCCGCATACTGGCGTAGACAATATGACCCGCATGGGCGAATGCACGGGCGGCCAGCGCGCCAAAGCCGCTGGAAGCACCGGTAATCAGAATGACTTGTTGCATGATGATCTCCTGATAGCGGATAGGATGTTATCCGCATCACGGTGGAATTTAAGCGAAACCGCCGTTGACACGAATGACCTGGGAGTTGATCCAGCTGCCATCCGGTCCAGCCAGCGTGGCCACTACACTGGCAATCTCTTCCGGCGTGCCAATACGTTCCAGCGGCGCCAGTTTAGCAATGGCGCTGATCTGCTCTTCGCTTTTACCGTTAAAGAACAGATCGGTCCCGGTGGGGCCTGGCGCGACGGCGTTTACGGTAATATCGCGGCCACGGAGTTCGTTCGCCAGGACATGTACCAGACCTTCAACGCCTGCTTTGGATGCGATATACGGGCCATATGCCGGGAAAGATTTTGCAATAACGCTGGTGGACAGTGCGATAATGCGCCCGCCTTCGCTAACGGACTCCGCTGCGTTAGCCAGCACCAGGAACGCGCCGCGTAGATTTGTGTGAATCACTTTGTCAAAGTCAGCGAGGCCAGCTGGCGTGATTTTCGCCATCGGCATAACACCGGCGCTATGTACCACCACATCCAGATGACCGGTTACGGCTTTGGCCTCACTGAAAAGGCGGCCGACATCCGCTTCACTGGAGACGTCAGCCTGAATGGCGACCGCTTTACCACCCTTAGTGATAATGTCCTTAACCGTTTCTTGAGCTGCATTAGCATTGCCGGCGTAGTTAACGACCACCGAAAATCCATCCTGTGCCAGGCGTTCAGCAATTGCACGACCTATACCGCGTGATGCGCCGGTCACCAGAGCTGTTTTATTCGTTACGCTCATTGTCTTCTCCAGATGTTGTTTGATGAGTCACCCGTGTAACCACGGTGTGATGCAAATATTAGTGTTTTATCTGGAAGTATAAAGTGGGGTAAATTGATATTATAATTCCATTTAAATTAATAATAGGTTGAGGGAAGGGCCGCTCCGATGGATAAATTTGACACCCTGTTGCTCTTTACCCGGATTGTGGAACTGGAGAGTTTCAGTCAGGCCGCTGACCAGCTGGGGATCCCCAGAGCCACTGCAAGCAACGCGATAAAAGCGCTGGAAAATAATCTGGAGTGTCGATTGCTGGAACGCACGACCCGACATGTACGAACGTCTCTGGACGGCAGGGCTTTTTATGAACGCTGCGTGCATATCCTCTCAGAACTGGATGATGCCGAATCTTCTCTGCGTCATACCATCGTGCGGCCACGCGGTATTTTGCGCGTTGATCTGCATGGCGCTCACGCAACGCGGATTGTTTTGCCGAGAATTGACGAGTTCCATATTGAATACCCGGATATACAACTGGTTATCAGTAGCGGTGACCGGCTGGTTGACCTGGTTCGTGAAGGCGTCGATTGTGCTGTCCGTGCGGGTAAATTGCACGACTCGTCACTGGTCGCACGCCATTTAGCCACCATGCCGCAAGTCATATGTGCTAGTCCGACGTATCTGCAGCAGCATGGCAGACCTCTTTCACCAGACGATCTCATGTCGCACCAGTGTGTGAATTTTTTCTCTACCAGCAGGGGGACTAACTATCCAATTGAACTTCTTGTTAATGGTAAAAAGCAGGCTTATCAACCAAAGGGATGGTTGACGGTTAATGATGCGGAAAACTATGTTATTTGCGCACTTCGTGGCGGTGGGTTGGTACAGTTACCTCGCTACCACGTTGCGGATGCGCTGGAAGAAGGGCGTCTTGTCGAGGTGCTGAGTGAATGGCAAAGTCCGGGAATGTCACTTTCGGCACTCTATCCACAGCACAGGCAGCTGTCGCCCCGAGTGCGGGTATTCATCGACTGGCTGCGTTCTCTCTACAAAGAACATTTCCCCGAAGAGAAGCAATAACAACATAAAACCCCGGATATTGATTATTGTTTCCAGTGAAAGGATGGCATGACCGGTCCCCGGTACGCTCCCGGTAGGGAGGAGAACCAAACCGTTCCGTAAGAAAATCCACGAAGGCGCGGACTTTTTTTGATGTCCGACGATTAGGGAGAAGTCGCGCTGAGATTGCGCCATCCTCTCTCCAGATCGGCCAGGATCCGCCTCGCGTGTTCATAATAAATTTCCCCGGAATTGGTCAGGGGCAGGTGCGGCGACAATGTTGCAGGAGGTGAATCTATTCGCTGCAAAGGGGCGGGGGGGATAAAACATGCGGAAAATAACCACTCAAGCCACACGCCGTGTGGCTTGATATGAAGCATTGATGAGGCGTACTCACGGCGTCAACGGTGATGGTTGCGGATCAGCCGGGGAATTGGGCGTGACGAATCATATCCAGCACCTGCATATTCCGTAGGCTTTCCTCGGGCGATATCAGCCGTGCGGGCTGGTTTAGCACGGCGGCGGAAAAGTGATGGATTTCCGCCTGATAGCGATCCGATTGCGCGACGGAAAGCGCGCGTACTCCCTGAGCGGAATGCAGATATATTTCTCCCGCATCATCCAGAAAAGGCGTGTCGACACAGAGCAGGCCTTTGTCGCCGATGATTTCCGCATAGTTTCGTCCGAATGCGTTGAAACCGCAGTGAATATTGGCAATCAGTCCATCGTCATACTGCAACAGCGCCGATAAATTGGTATCCACGCCCTGCTGTATCTCACTCAGCACCTGGCAACGTTGCGGGAGACGCCCGGTGACCATCCCGAGAAAGTTGACCGGATAGCATCCCACATCATACAGGGCGCCACCGCCGAGTTCGGCTTGCATCTTGATGGTATTGGGCCGATCCAGCAGGAAGCGGAAGGAGGCATTAATATGCCGCAATTCACCTAATTCCCCGCCGTCCAGCACCTCTTTTACCACCCGCATCCGGTCAGTGTAGCGGTACATAAAGGCTTCCATCAGAATACGGTTATGCTGGCTTGCGACCTGCTGCATGGCGGCCACTTCAGCGGCATCTAAGCCCAGCGGTTTCTCACATAACACGTGTTTACCCGCCTCCAGCGCCCGAATAACCCACTCTTTATGTAACGAATTAGGTAAGGGGATATAAACCGCCTGAATATCGCTATCTGACAGCAGGTCGGCATAACTGGCATAGGTTCTCTCCCACTGATCCGTGGGTAATCCGTCAGAATTGCGCGAGGCAACTCCGAGTAGCCGGGCGTTTTCCGCTCGTTCGATGGCGGGAATAACGGATTGTCGGGCTATCCGGGCATAGCCCAGTACGCCCCAGGTGACGATATCAGACATCAGATTATCCTTATAAAATCAGGGTGATAATACGGTACCCGGCGCATGGTGCTCCCGGTATGTCTGACTGATTCTAAGGTTCTGCGGCCTGATAAGGTATGACAGCCTTCAATAATTTATCATATATGTTTTGATATTTGTTATACAGCAATCATGGCGGGATTATCTTTCACCTCCGGATGCGCCCACAGAAATGCTATCTACCTGCTCCTGTTTGAAGTGATGCGCTTCATCTTTTGAAATGAACATTGAAGCAAAGCATTGTCAGGAAGAATAAGGCGTTATTGTCGGTTCCGTTTCTCTGCGGATATGTTCTCGCTGGCCGCTGTTTGCGTCAGGCATCTCAGCATGCACGCCGATGCGGTTTTTATTCGATGCCTTAATTTTTAGCCATTAATGAAATGCGATCGGCGCAGCGCTTTTTATGCAGATATTGCCATCGACGTACGACGCCTGGCATCTATGTAAAGGTCGCCCCGGTGATAAACAATTATGATCGGGGGGCTTTGGAACAGGAGATAACGATGGCAATCCTTAATATTCTCGACTTTGGTGCAGATCCGCAGGCCCGGCAGCTGGCAACATCCGCTATCCAGCAAACTATTGATAGCGCCGGAACCGGCGACACGATCCTGATCCCTGCCGGACGCTTTCTCAGCGGAGCGCTGTTTCTGAAAAGCGATGTGACGTTCCATTTAGCCAACGATGCACTGTTACTCGGCAGTCAGAATCTTGCCGATTACCCTCTGGTGACTACGCGGGTGGCCGGTATCGATATGCCGTGGCCGGCAGGTATCATCAATATTCATCGCTGCCAGAATGTCCAGATCAGCGGGACGGGGACTATTGATGGTCAGGGGGCCATCTGGTGGGAGGCTTTCTGGGGGCGCGACGGCCGCGGCGGCATGCTGCAAACATACGCGGCGCAGGGGCTACGTTGGGTGGTCGATTATGATTGTCAGCGCCCGCGCAATCTTGTGGTCTACGAGAGCGATACTATTCTGTTACAGGATTTCACCAGTCGCGAGTCAGGTTTCTGGAATCTGCACTTGTGCTATTCACGTCGTCTGCGCGTCCAGAACCTGACGATTGCTAATTCCGCGGGCCCCAGCACCGACGGAATTGACGTGGACTCATGCGAACAGGTCCTTATAGAAGGATGTACCGTCTCCTGCAATGATGACAATATCTGCGTGAAGGCAGGGCGGGGAAAAGCGGCCGCGCTGAAGGGACGAGCGTCGCGGGATGTGGTGATTCGCCATTGCACGCTGCTACGCGGTTCCGGAATTACCCTCGGCAGCGAAACCTCCGGCGGCATTGAACGCATTACCATCGAACAGAACCGCTTTCGCGGTACCGGCGTCGGGTTTCGCATTAAATCGGCGCGTAATCGCGGTGGGTTTATTCGTGACATTACGGTCCGCCATCTCGACCTGTTGGATGTCGCCTTTCCGCTGATGATCCAACTGAACTGGTTCCCACTTTATAGCTACGGTGCGCGGGACGATCTTACCGATGCCCCGGCCCACTGGCGCGATCTGGCTGAAGGCGTCGATGGCGAGGCCGGTTTAACGCGGGTCTCCGCCATTGAGATTAGCGATATTTCAGCCCGCCGCGGGCAGCAGGAGGGCTTTTCCCGTGCGTTCTTTATTGAAGGTTATCCGGAGCAGGCGATTGACGGCCTGACCTTAAGCGCCATTGATATCGACGCGACAGAATTTGGCAAAATAGCCGGGGTGAAGAGGCTGCGGTTTGATCAGGTCACGGTGAACGCGCCGACCCTCACTCAGACAGAAAATGACACGTATGAGCGTTAGAAGGTGAACCGCCCAGACAGGGCTCGTTGGGTGGCAGCGACTTAGCCATGCGTCACCGCCCTGGTCGCGAGGAGTGATTTCCCGGCGGGTAAATGAAAAGTACGAGCTGTTATTAAAATATGGCGGTGAGGTGGGATTGACTCGCTTTGCTCGCCCTGCGGGCAGCCTGTTCGCTACGCTCTCAGTCTGTCCAGCTGGCTGTCGCCAGCTGTCGAACCCCGGTCGGGGATTCTCATCCCCCCGCAGGCGTGCAACATGCAAAAAAAAGCCCGCATTTTCATGCGAGCTCTTCTTTAAATATGGCGGTGAGGGGGGGATTGACTCGCTTTGCTCGCCCTGCGGGCAGCCTGTTCGCTACGCTCTCAGTCTGTCCAGCTGGCTGTCGCCAGTTGTCGAACCCCGGTCGGGGATTCTCATCCCCCCGCAGGCGTGCAACATGCAAAAAAAAAGCCCGCATTTTCATGCGAGCTCTTCTTTAAATATGGCGGTGAGGGGGGGATTGACTCGCTTTGCTCGCCCTGCGGGCAGCCTGTTCGCTACGCTCTCAGTCTGTCCAACTGGCTGTCGCCAGTTGTCGACCCCCGGTCGGGGATTCTCATCCCCCCGCAGGCGTGCAACATGCAAAAAAAAGCCCGCATTTTCATGCGAGCTCTTCTTTAAAGATGGCGGTGAGGGGGGGATTCGAACCCCCGATACGTTGCCGTATACACACTTTCCAGGCGTGCTCCTTCAGCCACTCGGACACCTCACCATATTGTCGCTCCCGTTGTTGCCGGGAACGGGCGCTAATTTAGGGAAATACGTATCTCTCGTCAATCAACTTTTTCAAAAAACAGCGTATTTAGACAAACTTCGCGCAACTTGCTTTTTTAATGCGCGACAATCGTTTTTTTTGTCGCCACCCGCTTTTTATTCGATAGAAAAATGAAATTTGCTATGCTGGCAATCCAATAGAAAACAATAAGTAAAATACGGCGCCAGGGTCAACCTGCAACCCGCGCCCGCGATCAGGAGCCATGATGGACATAATCTTTTATCACCCGACATTTGATACCGCTTACTGGATTGCCGAGCTGGAAAAGCAGCTGCCGGGGGCGCGCGTACGTGAATGGAAATCCGGCGATACTCAGCATGCGGACTATGCGCTGGTCTGGCATCCGCCGGTGGAAATGCTGCAGGGACGGGACTTAAAAGCCGTTTTTGCTCTCGGCGCTGGCGTCGATTCTATTCTGAGTAAACTCCGTGAACACCCGGAAATGCTGCCGATGTCGATTCCACTCTTTCGCCTCGAAGACACCGGAATGGGTCAGCAGATGCAAGAGTATGCGGTGAGTCAGGTGCTGCACTGGTTCCGTCGCTTCGACGATTACCAGGCTTTAAAACAGCAGGCCCGCTGGCAGCCGCTGGAGGACTATCGTCGCGAAGAGTTTACCATCGGGATAATGGGCGCGGGCGTGCTCGGTTCGAAAGTGGCGGAAGCGCTGCAGGTATGGCGGTTTCCACTGCGGAGCTGGAGCCGTGGTCGTAAATCCTGGCCTCAGGTACAAAGCTTTGCCGGTCAGGAGGAGCTGGGCGACTTCCTTGGCGCTACGCGGGTGCTGATCAACCTGCTGCCGAACACGGCGGAAACCGTCGGCATTATTAACCAGAGACTGTTGGCGCAGCTTCCGGATAACAGCTATGTTCTCAATCTGGCACGCGGCGTTCACGTGGTCGAAGCGGATCTGCTGGCGGCACTGAATAGCGGTAAGCTTAAAGGCGCGATGCTGGATGTCTTCAGCCGCGAGCCATTACCGGCGGAAAGCCCGCTGTGGGCGCATCCTCGGGTGGCGATGACGCCACATGTCGCTGCAGTCACGCGTCCGCAGGAAGCGATCGCCTATATTGCCGGCACCATTGGTCGGCTGGAGCGCGGGGAAGCGGTGAACGGGCAGGTCGACCGTCAGCGCGGCTACTAAGAGAAAACCCCGCTGTGGCGGGGTTTTGCTAATCATGCGTCCTGATTCCTGCTATTCTTGCCACAAACAGAGAAGGAGATTGTGATGTATCCTGTTGACCTGCATATGCATACCGTCGCCAGTACCCACGCCTACAGTACCCTGCACGATTATATTGCTGAAGCAAAGCGTAAGGGGATCAAACTTTTCGCCATTACCGACCATGGTCCGGATATGGCCGATGCTCCGCACTACTGGCATTTCGTCAATATGCGCATCTGGCCGCGGATGGTCGACGGCGTTGGTATTTTACGCGGTATTGAAGCCAACATAAAAAATACCCAGGGCGAAATTGACTGCACCGGGCCGATGCTGACCTCACTGGACCTGTTTATTGCGGGCTTCCATGAGCCGGTTTTCCCGCCGCAGGATAAAGCCACCCATACTGAAGCGATGATCGCCACGATGGCGAGCGGCGCGGTACATATTATTAGCCATCCGGGTAATCCGAAATACCCCGTCGATATTCCGGCGATAGCCACCGCAGCGGCAAAATACCAGGTGGCGCTGGAAATCAACAACTCATCCTTCGTCTCGTCACGTGTGGGCAGCGAAGATAACTGCCGGGCGATTGCCGCCGCCGTGCGCGATGCCGGAGGTTGGGTCGCGCTGGGATCGGATTCGCATACCGCATTTACGCTCGGCGAGTTCAAAGAGTGTCGTAAGATCCTCGATGATGTGCACTTCCCCGAAGAGCGGATCCTTAACGTGTCCCCGCGTCGGCTGTTGAATTTCCTTGAGTCTCGCGGGATGCCGGCGATCCCTGAATTTGCCGATCTTTAATATGAATAACTGGAAAAATTGAATGAACGAGTTTTCAATCCTCTGCCGCGTGCTGGGCTCTTTGTACTACCGTCAGCCGCAGGATCCGCTGCTGGTGCCGCTGTTTACCCTGATCCGTGAAGGGAAGCTGGCGGCGAGCTGGCCGCTGGAGCAGGATGAGCTGCTGGAACGTCTGCAAAAAAGCTGCGACGTGCAACCGCTGGCCGCCGATTACAATGCGCTGTTTGTCGGTGAAGAGTGCAGCGTTCCTCCTTATCGTAGCGCGTGGGTTGACGGGGCAAGCGAAGCTGAAGTTCGCGGTTTCTTCAGCGAGCACGGGATCCCGAGCGGAGAAGGTCAGGCCGACCACATTGGGTCACTGCTGCTGGCCGCCTCCTGGCTTGAAGATCATCCTACGGAAGAGGAAAGCGAAACGCTGGAAACGCTGTTTGCTGACTACATTCTGCCGTGGTGCGGGGTTTTCCTCGGCAAAGTCGAGGCGCATGCCGGTACCCCTTTCTGGCGGACGATGGCACCTCTGACGCGGGAAGCGCTCTCCGCCATGTGGGATGAACTGCAGGAAGAAGCGGAAGAATAAATGTGATTTTTGTCACGTTTTTGTTGCAATGAAAAGTATGATCTTGCATATAACGTGCTTCAGATCTCATTTGGCGGGCGCGTATCTGCTATGATACGCGCCATGAACATACTCCTCGCAATCGCAATAACGACAGGCATTCTCTCCGGAATCTGGGGATGGGTGGCGGTCGCGCTTGGCCTGTTGAGCTGGGCAGGCTTTCTGGGCTGCACGGCCTATTTCGCTTGCCCGCAGGGCGGGCTAAAAGGGTTGCTGATCTCAACCTGTACGGTAATGAGCGGTGTGGTGTGGGCGCTGGTTATTATTTACGGCAGCGCGCTGGCGCCGCATCTTGAAATCCTCGGCTATATGATGACCGGGGGCGTGGCGTTCCTGATGTGTATTCAGGCTCGTCAGCTGCTGCTCTCCTTTGTCCCAGGCACTTTTATTGGCGCCTGCGCCACGTTTGCCGGCGACGGTAACTGGCGGCTGGTCGTACCTTCGCTGGCACTAGGGCTGGTGTTTGGTTACGCGATGAAAAATTGCGGGCTATGGCTGGCCGCGCGTGCGCGGAAAAACAAATCCCCATTAGTGAACGAAACGCCCGACCAGGCATAAGCTGATTTCGCCCGCATAATAAACAGGACCTCAGGTCCTGTTTTTCTTTCTGCCTGTACTGTTCTGGCTGTTCAGACCGGTGGGCCGTCGGCCCGATTCATGGGGGAGCCCCGCGACGAAACCGCAACGTCAAGAGATATTAACCCGCAACATAGCCTTGCTATCCTCCGGACAGGTTATAACCAGCCGCAGCTTCCCGGACTTTCGTCGGGCGGGCTATCGTGCCATATTACCCACTATGCTTTATGTAAAGACGTTTGCCGACAGGAGGCGAAATGACTGTTAAACCTGAGGTTATTCTCGGCGACATCACTACGCTTGACGTCGATGTTATCGTCAATGCCGCCAATCCCTCGCTGCTTGGCGGCGGGGGCGTGGACGGCGCAATCCATCGTGCAGCCGGGCCGGAGCTCCTTGCCGCTTGTCAGGTCGTCCGGCAACAACAAGGCGAGTGCCCTCCTGGTCATGCGGTGATTACTACCGCGGGTCAGCTGCCGGCTAGCGCGGTGATCCATGCCGTCGGGCCCGTCTGGCAGGGCGGCGGTCATCAGGAGGCTGAACTGCTTGCTGATGCGTATCGAAACAGCCTGCAGCTGGCGTCGGCGAACAGCTACCGCTCGATTGCCTTCCCGACCATCAGTACCGGGGTATATGGATATCCTAAGCAGGCGGCGGCGGAAATCGCCGTGCAGACGGTCAGCGCCTTTCTGACGCGTTACAACCCTCTGGAGCGCGTCTGCTTTGTCTGTTTCGATGAGGAGACCGCGGATATTTATCGGCGCTTGCTTGAGCCCCGCCGCGGTGCGTGAAAGTGGGCGCACTCCGACCACCCGCCGCCTGACATCAGCAGGCGAGCGGGCGGGCGATCAGCCTGCGGACACTTGAGTCTTAGCCGCTTTCGGCTGGAATTTCCCCGAAAAGAGAAAGCGTAACAGGGGGATGCGCAGATGGATTTCATACAGCACCAGCGCAATACCGACCACGAAGACTAAGCCAGCAATAAACCCCAGCGCATTGGATTTGATCGCTGGCGCCAGCCATGCGCCATAAAGCAGGGTAAGCGGGTGGTGCACCAGATAAATGAACAGTGAAGCATTAACAAAATAGGTCACCCGCGCCGACTGAAAGTTCAGCAGACGGTGGCCGAGAGAAAAGACCACGTTCACCATCCACAGACCCAGTACCATGGTAATGACCGACTCGGTTTCATACATCCAGCCATCACCGGAACCATATTGCTGATTCAGGCGATAGGCGATAAAGCCTAGCAGCGCGCCGACGAAGCACCATGGCGACGGGGTGGTAAACATCGTTTTTAAGCGCGAATTGATAAATACCTGGGCGCCAAGAATGAAGAAGGGCAGGTAAAACAGAGTCTGCATTACGATGAAATTAAACAGGCCGTTGCTGAGCAAGGGGGCATAAAGGACAAACAGCGAGCGGCGGATCACCGCGTAAAGCACGCCGAGCGCCAGAAAAATCATCGATAGCTGACCTAATGTGACGGTGTCACCAAAGGTTGACGCCTTGCCTGAGCGGCGGCCGGTCAGCCACCGAAACAGCACGACGCCCAGAGACGTCAGCACCACCAGCACCAGTAAAAACCACAGGTGAGAAACCAGTTCCCACGCCAGAGTATTGAATTTGTCGTAACCCGAGAGGGTGTGCCAGTTTTCGGCCTTGCCGTTAACGTACTGCAGCATGATGAACTGCGGCAGCGTCAGCAGAGGGATGGCGGTCAACATAGGAATGCCGACACGCTCAACGCGCACTTTCCACCACTTCTTCAGCGGATAACGTAAAAAAAGCATGTAGGAAAAGTAGCCAGAAATGACAAAGAAGACCTGCATGCGAAAAGCATGGATAAAATCGTTAAACAGCGTCAGCCACCAGGAGGGCTCGAGGCTATTCACATGCCAGCTGTGGCTGGAATAGATCAGTGATATATGAAAAGGGATCCCCAGTAGCATCAGCCAGGCGCGGATGCTATCGAAGAAATATTCACGTTGTACTGGCGTATTATTCATACAATATCACTACATTCTCGGACAATTCGTCTTATCACTCAACGTGATAACGTTTAAATTCTCAACAACCCTACATCAACTCTGGATACCTGTCTCCAGGATAAGTACGTAAAGTACCAATGTGACAGTTAACTGCCTATTACCTGCGCCGCTAAGGTGAACAAAGCAGGGATTATGTTGTCGGATTGCCTGAATTACCATTAAAATAGATCGGATCGATTTAAGCACACAAAGGGGGAAGTGCTTACTTATATGAAACTTAAACCACAGATGATGAAAATGCGCTGGTTAAGCGCAGCCGTAATGTTGTCCCTGTGTACTTCATCTGCATGGGCGTTTAGCATTGATGACGTTGCAAAACAGGCCAAAGCGTTAGCCGGGAAAGGCTATGAAGCGCCGAAGAGCAACCTGCCCTCCGCTTTCCGCGACATGAAATACGCGGACTACCAGCAAATCCAGTTTAATCACGATAAGGCTTACTGGAACAATCAGAAAACCCCATTCAAACTAGAGTTTTATCATCAGGGCATGTACTTCGACACGCCGGTCACCATTAACGAAGTGACGGCAAGCAGCGTGCGTAAGATTAAATATAATCCGGATTACTTTAATTTTGGCAGCGTCCAGCATGATAAAGATACGGTGAAAGACCTGGGCTTCGCCGGTTTCAAAGTACTGTACCCGATCAACAGCAAAGATAAGAACGACGAAATCGTCAGCATGCTCGGCGCCAGCTACTTCCGTGTTCTGGGCCAGGGCCAGGTGTACGGGCTTTCCGCGCGCGGCCTGGCTATCGATACCGCGCTGCCTTCCGGCGAAGAATTCCCTCGTTTTCGTGAGTTCTGGATTGAGCATCCAAAAGCCACGGACAAGCGTTTGACTATTTATGCACTGCTTGACTCCCCACGTGCGACCGGCGCTTATCGTTTTGTGATTATGCCGGGCCGCGATACCGTCGTTGATGTGCAGTCTAAAGTGTACCTGCGTGACAAAGTCGGCAAGCTAGGCGTTGCGCCGCTGACCAGCATGTTCCTGTTCGGGCCGAATCAACCCTCTCCGGCGACCAACTATCGTCCGGCGCTGCATGATTCTAACGGCCTGTCGATTCTTGCCGGTAACGGCGAGTGGATCTGGCGTCCGCTGAACAATCCGAAGCATCTGGCCGTCAGCAGCTATGCGATGGAAAATCCGCAGGGCTTTGGCCTGCTGCAGCGCGGCCGTCAGTTCTCGCGCTTTGAGGACCTCGACGACCGTTACGATCTGCGCCCGAGCGCCTGGATCACTCCGAAAGGCGACTGGGGTAAAGGGAAAATCGAACTGGTTGAAATCCCGACCAATGACGAAACCAACGACAACATCGTGACTTACTGGACGCCGGATCAGCTGCCGGAACCGGGTAAGGAGATGAACTTCAAATACTCGATTACCTTCAGCCGCGATGAAGACAAACTGCACGCGCCGGATAACGCCTATGTGATGCAGACCCGCCGTTCTACCGGTGATGTGAAGCAGTCGAACCTGATTCGTCAGCCGGATGGCACCATTGCCTTTATCGTTGACTTCACCGGCGCTGAAATGAAAAAAATGCCGTCAGATACGCCGGTAACGGCGCAGGCGAGCATCGGTGATAACGCGGAAATTGTTGAGAATACCGTGCGTTATAACCCGGTCACTAAGGGCTGGCGTATGGTTCTGCGTGTGAAGGTGAAAGATCCGAAGAAAACCACGGAAATGCGCGCTGCGCTGGTCAATGCTGACCAGACGCTGAGTGAAACCTGGAGCTATCAGCTGCCTGCCAATGAATAAGATAACCAAGTACATTGACGCGTTGCCGCTGTCTGAGGCTGAAAAAGCCGCGCTGCCTGATACCAGCCTGCAGGCGGTACATGAAGCGCTGGACGCCGATCATCATGCTTTTGTTCGTGAAGACGATTCCCCACTGGGTTCCGTGAAGTCCCGACTGGAACATAGCTGGCCAGACTCCCTGGCCGGTAACCAGCTGATAAAAGATGATGAAGGGCGTACTCAGCTCAACGCAATGCCGAAAGCAAAACGCTCCTCAATGTTCCCGGACCCGTGGCGCACCAACCCGGTTGGGCGTTTCTGGGATCGGTTACGCGGACGTGATGTCACCCCGCGCTATCTTTCTCGCCTGACCAAAGAAGAGCAGGAGAGCGAGCAGAAGTGGCGTACCGTCGGGACCATCCGTCGCTACATCCTGCTGCTGCTGACGCTGGCGCAGACCGTTGTCGCAACCTGGTACATGAAAACCATCCTGCCGTATCAGGGATGGGCGCTCATCAACCCGGCTGACATGGTCGGGCAGAATCTGTGGATTTCCTTCATGCAGCTGCTGCCGTATATGCTGCAAACCGGGATCCTGATCCTTTTCGCGGTCCTTTTCTGTTGGGTTTCGGCCGGTTTCTGGACCGCGCTGATGGGCTTCCTGCAGCTGCTGATGGGGCGCGATAAATACAGTATTTCCGCCTCAACCGTCGGCGATGAACCGCTTAACCCGCAACACCGTACGGCGCTTATCATGCCGATCTGTAACGAAGACGTCGATCGCGTATTCGCTGGCCTGCGTGCCACCTGGGAGTCGGTGAAGGCGACAGGGCAACAGCAGCACTTCGACGTGTATATCCTGAGTGACAGCTACAACCCGGATATCTGCGTTGCCGAGCAGAAAGCGTGGATGGAGCTGATTGCGGAAGTGCAGGGCGAGGGGCAGATTTTCTATCGCCGTCGTCGTCGTCGCGTGAAGCGTAAGAGTGGTAACATCGATGACTTCTGCCGTCGCTGGGGCAGCCAGTATAGCTATATGGTGGTGCTGGATGCTGACTCGGTGATGACCGGTGAATGTCTGACCGGGCTGGTGCGTCTGATGGAAGCGAACCCGAATGCCGGGATCATCCAGTCCTCGCCGCGCGCCTCTGGTATGGACACCCTGTATGCCCGTTGCCAGCAGTTTGCGACCCGCGTTTACGGTCCGCTGTTCACCGCCGGCCTGCACTTCTGGCAGCTTGGCGAATCCCACTACTGGGGCCACAACGCCATTATTCGCGTGAAGCCGTTTATCGAGCACTGCGCGCTGGCGCCGCTGCCGGGAGAAGGTTCATTTGCCGGGTCGATTCTGTCGCACGACTTCGTGGAAGCGGCGCTGATGCGTCGTGCCGGCTGGGGGGTGTGGATTGCCTACGATCTGCCGGGCTCTTATGAAGAACTGCCGCCGAACCTGCTGGACGAACTGAAGCGTGACCGCCGCTGGTGCCACGGTAACCTGATGAACTTCCGTCTGTTCCTGGTCAAAGGCATGCACCCGGTGCACCGTGCGGTGTTCCTGACCGGCGTCATGTCCTACCTGTCGGCGCCGCTGTGGTTCATGTTCCTCGCCCTGTCGACCGCGCTACAGGTTGTACATGCGCTGACTGAGCCACAGTACTTCCTGCAGCCGCGGCAGCTGTTCCCGGTATGGCCGCAGTGGCGTCCGGAGTTGGCGATTGCGCTGTTCGCCTCGACAATGGTGCTGCTGTTCCTGCCGAAATTGCTGAGTATTATTCTGGTGTGGTGCAAAGGTTCAAAAGAGTACGGCGGCTTTATTCGCGTCACGCTCTCTTTGCTGCTGGAAGTCCTCTTCTCGGTACTGCTGGCGCCGGTGCGCATGCTGTTCCACACCGTGTTTGTGGTCAGCGCGTTCCTCGGTTGGGAAGTGGTGTGGAACTCTCCACAGCGTGATGATGACTCCACCCCATGGGGTGAAGCCTTTATGCGCCATGGTTCGCAGCTGCTGCTGGGGCTGGTGTGGGCGGTCGGTATGGCGTGGCTGGATCTGCGTTTCCTGTTCTGGCTGGCGCCGATTGTCTTCTCGCTGATCCTGTCGCCGTTCGTGTCGGTGATTTCCAGTCGGGCTACCGTGGGCCTGCGTACCAAACGCTGGAAGCTGTTCCTGATCCCGGAAGAGTATTCCCCGCCGCAGGTGCTGAAGGATACCGACGCGTATCTGACCCTGAACCGTCAGCGTTCCCTTGACGATGGGTTTATGCACGCCGTGTTTAACCCGTCCTTCAACGCGCTGGCGACGGCAATGGCGACGGCACGTCACCGCCACGGTCAAATTCTGGATATCGCCCGCGAACGTCACGTTGAACAGGCGCTGAACGAGACGCCCGACAAACTCAATCGCGACCGTCGTCTGGTGCTGTTGAGCGACCCGGTCACCCTGTCACGTTTGCACTATCGCGTGTGGGCCGCGCCGGAGAAATACTCTTCGTGGGTGAGCGCCTATCAGCAGGTGACGCTCAACCCGCTGGCGTTGAAAACGAAATAAGCGGTATGTGAAGGAAAATACCGGCAATATTGCCGGTATTTTTTTATCTGAGAATTGAGGTAGCAGATGAGAATTTTACTGGTTATCGCCATGGCGCTGCTGCTCAGCGGCTGCGGCAGTATTATTAGCCGCACGGTGCCGGGGCAGGGGCATGGGAATCAGTATTACCCCGGAGTGCAGTGGGATGTGCGCGATTCGTCATGGCGATACATCACCATTCTCGATCTGCCTTTTTCGCTGGTGTTCGATACACTGCTGTTGCCGCTTGATGCCAGCCACGGTCCGTATAACTAATCAGCGTTCATCCCACTCATCGGCGGCAGTCTGACCCTCTTCGGTATCCAGAGAGGGTTCCAGCTGAAATTCTCCTTCGTCCCACTCATGCAGCGTATTCTCTTCCAGCCACTCCTGACGCAGCTCTATCTCGTCATAGTCACCGTCAAAAACGCTTTGTGCCGCTTCGCCGCTTAACATCGGCAGGCATTCGCCTTCTTCATCTTCGTCGGCAAAAAATTCGGCCTGCCAGGCGATATCGCCATCCTGCAGAACGTACTTTTGGATATTCAACTGCTCAACGTTGGCACTCTCCTCGTCGCTATCCGGATTATTGACCAGGAACTCTTCGCGGGCCGCATCGATAGCTTCTTCGAGCGTGGCATAGAAAATCGAATCCTTTGGCATAGATAACCCCCTAAGAAGAATGAAAAATGGACACGATTCAATCTATAGAAGGCGGTGAGCGTTGCGTCAAGGGGAAGGCGACGCTGTTGAACTTAATTTACCGAACGGCCGCCCGAGTCCGCGTTCTGCGCGCGTTCATCAGCGGAAGGGCGTCGCAAGCTAAGGGTGGAATAGATAACGTTGAACAGAACGACCGCCGCGGTGACAAAAAAGACCGCCCGGAAACCATAGCTGGCAGACACCGATGCGCCGATCAATGGGCCGGTGACGTTGCCGATATCGCGAAATGACTGGTTATAGCTAAAAATGCGCCCGGCCACCTGGCTGGTTGAGTTGTACACCAGCAGCGTCTGGACGGCCGGCAGCAGCGCGCCGTCGGCGGCACCCAGCAGAAAACGTAAAATAGCCAGCTGCAGCGGGGTCTGGACGAACGACATCGGAATCAGCAGCAGAACGGAGACCATCAGCGCGACGATAAGGATTTTTTCCGGCCCGATACGATCCCCGAGCTTACCGAGGCGCGGGGCGCTGATCAGCGCCGCCACGCCCGGGACTGAAGCAATCATTCCGCTGATAAAGGCGATATTCCCGACGTCTCCGGCCAGGTCTCGTACGTAGAGGGTCAGAATCGGGGCGATTGAGCCGGTGGCGACCTGAATAATCATCGTGGTGACAAACAGACTCAAGACCAGCTTTGGGCTTTTCAGGGACGAAAAGACATCCCGGGCATTAAGCATCTCTTTCTTCGCGACCGGGACGAACTGCTCGCGGATGAAAAACAGCGTCAGGATAAAACAGATGAGCAGGACGCTGGCGGTGAGAAAGAAGACGGTGCGCAGTCCCCAGTGGTCGGCAAGAAAGCCGCCCGCCAGCGGGCCAAGGAGCGCGCCGCTCACGGCTCCGGTGGAGAGCGTGCCCAGCGCCCAGCCGCTCTTCTGGCGAGGAATCTGGGTGGCGATCAGGGCATTCGCATTGGGAATAAACCCCCCCAACAGCCCCAGCAAGGCCCGTAGTATCAGAAACTGCCAGATGTTTTGCGCCAGCCCCATCAACATCATGACGATAGCCATCCCCAGCGCGGAGCGCAGCAGCATAATTTTGCGCCCTTTGCGATCGGCCAGACCGCCCCAGAAAGGAGAGGCAACGGCGGAGAACAAGAAGGTAATGCTGAATACCAGTCCTGACCACATATTCAGGGCGCTGTGGCCCGTCACGCCAAGCTGCTCGACGTAAAGCGGGAGAAAGGGCATGACCAGGCTAAAGGCGGCGCCGGTCAAAAAACAGCCGAGCCAGGTGACGGTGAGATTTCGTTTCCAGTTAATCGGACTATCTGCAGACGACATAGGCTTCCATGGGCCTGCGATGCAGGACAAAAAAAGAAAAGGTGAGCCTGCTAATTATGCGCCTGAGTAACGATCATCGCAATGGTGGAGAGCGCTTAAAGCTAAAGCGGAAAGGTGCCTCCGGCCAGCATCGGGCTGCCGGAGGAAGCACACTTAATAGCGCGAAGGTACGCCGGGCGGGCGGGTCTTAAAGCGGCGGTGCAGCCACATATATTGCTCCGGCGCCATCAGGATGCATTTCTCGACGATGCGGTTCATCCAGGCAGCGGTCGTTTCCGCATCATCAAGCGGCGGATTGCACTCCGGCGGCAGAATAATCAGCTCATAACCTTTACCGTCGGGTTTACGTCGCGGAACGAACGGAACAATGCAGGCTTTCGACATCTTTGCCAGCATCCAGGTCCCCGACGTCGTTGCCGCCTGGTCGACGGCAAAGAGCGGCACGAATACGCTGGCGGCCGGGCCGTAGTCGTGGTCCGGCGCATACCAGATCACTTCGCCTTTTTTCAGCGCGCGAATCATCCCTTTCAGATCTTTACGGTCGATCATATCTTTATTCGAACGCAGCCGGCCCCAGGTTTGCAGCCAGTCAATGACCGGGTTGTCATTCGGACGGTAGACGCCGATGCCGGGTTCGTTGATGCCAAACATCCGCGCCCCCATTTCCAGCGTCAGGAAGTGGATGCCGATCAGCAGAATGCCGCGCTGTTGCGCCTGAACTTCCCGGATATGCTCGACGCCGATGGAGTCGGTCCAGCGCGCAATACGCCGGGTCGGCCAGAACCAGGCCATCCCGGTCTCCATTAAACCCATTCCCACCGATTCGAAGTTTTGCACCACCATCTGATGGCGCTCATCTTCGCTTTTGTCCGGGAAGCAAAGTTCCAGGTTACGGTAAGCGATTTTGGCGCGGCGTTTCATAAAGCGCATTGCCAGGCGGCCAATCGCATTGCCAAGGCGGTAAATCAGCGGATAGGGAAGCTGAACAACCAGCCACAGCAGGCCAATACCTAGCCAAAGCAGCCAGTAACGCGGATGCAGCAGCGCCGCGGAAAATTTAGGTAAATGGGTCATCTCATACCTGTTTAAATAAGCAACTCATTCTATTATCGCATTTTTTCATGCTTCAGCCAAAACGGCGGTCCCAGTTGGCATTTATTGTTAAACGTGAACCAACGGGAGTGAAATGAATGTAGCGCAAAATGTGGGGATGTAAATTAACGTCGTTTGCTATATGATGCCGGCCGTTTATTTACCTCATTTCCTATGTCGAGCAGGTACACCATGCCAGTGTTACATAACCGCATTTCAAATGAGACGTTAAAAGCGCAGATGTTAGCTGAGAGCGAACCGCGTACAACGATCTCGTTTTATAAATATTTCACCATCGTGGATCCAAAAGCCACGCGCGATGCATTGTGGATTGCCCTGACCAAATTAAACGTGTTTGGTCGTATCTATCTGGCCCACGAAGGGATCAATGCACAAATCAGCGTGCCAGAAAGTCAGGTCGACGCGCTACGCGAGTTTCTCTACGCCTTCGACCCGGCGCTGGATGGCCTGCGGATGAACATTGCGCTGGACGACGACGGAAAATCCTTCTGGGTGCTACGCCTGAAAGTCCGCGATCGTATCGTAGCGGATGGGATCGATGATCCGACGTTTGATGCCTCAGACGTTGGTGATTATCTGAAAGCGGCTGAAGTGAATGCGATGCTGGACGATCCCGATGCGGTGTTTATCGATATGCGTAACCACTACGAATATGAAGTGGGGCATTTTGAGCAGGCGCTGGAAATCCCGGCGGACACGTTCCGCGATCAGCTGCCGAAAGCGGTCGAGATGATGCAGGAACATAAAGATAAAAAAATCGTTATGTACTGCACCGGCGGTATTCGTTGTGAAAAAGCCAGCGCCTGGATGAAGCACAACGGCTTTAGTAAGGTCTGGCACATTGAGGGCGGGATTATTGAATATGCCCGTCGTGCGCGCGAACAGGGGCTGCCGGTACGCTTTATCGGTAAGAATTTTGTCTTTGACGAGCGGATGGGGGAGCGGATTTCTGATGACGTGATTGCCCACTGCCATCAGTGCGGCACCCCGTGTGATAGCCATACTAACTGCCTGAATGACGGCTGCCATCTGCTGTTTATCCAGTGCCCGAGCTGCGCCGAGAAGTTTGCCGGCTGCTGTAGCGAGGCGTGCATGGAAGAGCATAAGCTGCCGGAAGAGGAGCAGCGTCAGCTGCGCGCCGGGCGAGAAAACGGCAATAAGATCTTCAACAAATCTCGCGGCCGCCTGAACACGAAGCTGGGGATCCCGGACCCTGAGACCTCAGAAAAACCATAACCAGATAAGATCAACGATCGCCAGCAGCAGCCACAGTGCGAGATAAATCATAAAGTGCTCGCGGACGTTGTTGACCAGTAAATCGTACAGGCGACGCATAAACTCTCTCTGTGATGAACGGCCTCCTCTGAGGCCGTTTTTTATTGCGCAAATCAGGACCGCGCGCAGCGGCCAACTATCGCTGAAAGCGTGCCAGCGAGAACGGGGTCAGGTCGAAGGCTGGCGTCTCTCCCAGGGCAAACTGCGTGGCAATTTCTCCCAGCACTGGGGCGAATTTGAAACCATGGCCGCTTAATCCGCTAATCAGCAACGTATCAGGATGGCCGGGAAGGGTGTCGATAATAAAGTCTTCATCCGCCGTATTATCGTAGGTACAGGAGGCGCCATGCAGGCAGCCGCCGATACCGGGCAGAACGTTACGCAGGAAGCTGAACGACTCGGAGCCGTCGGTGGCCACCGCGCCAAACGGCGTGCGTTCTTCCGGCGCGGAGATCGGCTGCCCGCCGTTGTGCTTACCGATCTTCAGTTCATTGTCTTCCGCCGGGAAACCATAGAACTGATCGCCGTTCGGCAGCTCACCGGTAAATGCCGGGAAGTGGTTTTTAGTGCTGTAACGTCCATCAGCCTGGAACCAGGCGAAGATTTTGCGCACCGGCTGGACTGGCAGGTCGGGCAACAGACGCGTTACCCACGTACCGGCGCTGACCAGCAGTTTCTTGCCGCTGTAGCTGCCATCGGCGGTGTCGATTGTCACGCCATCCGGGTGATGGTGTATGGCGGTAACCGGGCAATTAAACAGCTGAGCGCAGCCCGCCTCGCGCGCGAGGCGTATCCAGGTTTCGATGGCCAGCTCGCTGCGTAAAACCCCTGATGCCGGTTCGAATAGGCCACGATAATCTTCCGGTACGCGAATCTCAGGCCAGCGGGCCATGATAGCTGGGGCATCCATCTCTTCAACATCCAGCTGAAACTGTCGGGCGCTGTGCGCAACGTTGCTGAGAAACGTCGAGTTTGCCGGGCCGAGGTTAATCACCCCGGTACGTTCGAAGACGGCCTCGCCGCTGAGGGTAGCAAGCTCATCCCACAGCGTCTGCGCACGCAGCACCAGCGGGACATATCTCTCTCCTTCACCGTAGGCGTGACGGATAAGGCGCGTATTGCCGTGATGGCTGCCTTCCTGATGCGGAGGCGTGTGCGCGTCGGTCATCAGCACGTTGAGTCCAGCCCGGCGGGCATAATAGCCGGCAGCGGCGCCAGTGGAGCCGCTGCCGATAATGATGAGGTCGTATTGCATGGTCTGTTCCGGTTTTTTGCTTTATTAGCAGGGTAATTAACAACCTGCATATATACAAGCCCGAAAATAAAGCAGGCACCCGCAGGTGCCTGTTGAGTTAGCATATATCGATCGCGGCATAATCATTAATGCCTGCGGTACTCGTTTGCCTGGTATTCACCTGATTCTATCTTCGCAATACCTGCTTCCAGGATAGAAATAAATTGACGTGCGACTTCCGTCGTTAGCCATAGCGTCTGGCCAATTTCAGCTTCGTTACTGCTTTCTTGAGTGGGGTTTTGGTAGTGCAGGCGCAACATCATTGCATCGTAGCTATCAACGGTGCTGATGTCCCATCCGACGAGGGGATGGGTCTGGATGACTTCATTATTCTTTTCCATCATAACCCCTTATTCATATGTTAAAAGACAACAATTCTCGAGGTTTAATGCATATTTTTTGAAGCAAGTTAATTATATCAGGTGTTAAGAATAAACTCGAGAAATTAAATTAAACAGGGCGAACTTTCATCTGCTTGGTGCTTTTTTGCACAAACTTAGTGCCGCGCATCGTTATTTTTAAAGGAAATAATGAGGAGAAAGAAGAAAAGTCTGAGACTGACACGGGGATAAAAAAGCCGGGGCGACCCGGCAAAAAAAAGCACAATGAGGGAGCAAATTAAATTTGCTGTACCCGACGCGATGTTCCGGCGGCTTTTGCTTCAGACTGGCCTGCTCTGTTTGTTCAGAGTCAGCGCCACTCTGCCGCGGTATGCCGCCAGAGAGGCGTCAGGATACGTCATGGACAAACCAGTCATCAGCGCTTTCCCAGGTTTCTTGCAGGATTTCGCTTATCCGGTCTTTATCTTCTTTCAGGCCGCCAATGACGGACAAATTGTTACTGGCGGCAAAGCGTACGGTTACCTGGCTTGGATAAGCCGGGAACTGCTGTTCAATGCGTCGGGAGAGTTCGTTATTTAGCGCTTCTAAGGCGCCGTTCGGTAAGGCTGTGGATTTGGCGATAGACACTTCGATGCGCATAATTGCCCCCTGTGTAATATACTGTTTATTTATACAGTATCTGATTTACCTTTACAACAAGGGGCAGTGCTTTTATTTCTTCATCGTCCAGCGCAGGGTTTCACCGGCAAGGAAAGGCACCAGGGTATCGTCCGGTAGGGCGATGCTGTCAACGACGGTGCTCTCTTCGCGCACCAGCTCAACAAAGGTGTCATTCACCGGCAGGCCGTAGAAGCGCGGGCCGTTGAGTGAACAAAACGCTTCGAGGTGCTGCAGGGCATTCATCTCTTCAAATACCGTGGCATAGCTGCTCAGCGCGGTCGGCGCGTTAAAGCACCCGGCGCATCCGCAGCTGGCCTCTTTACGATGGCGGGCGTGCGGAGCGGAGTCGGTTCCCAGAAACGCGCGGCTAAAGCCGCTGGCAACCAGCTCACGCAGCGCCTGCTGGTGGATATTACGCTTCAGAATCGGCAAACAGTAAAGATGGGGGCGCACGCCGCCAACCAGCATGTGATTACGGTTAAACATCAGGTGCTGAGGAGTAATGGTCGCGGCCAGCAGTTCGTTACCGTCGCGTACGTATTCGGCGGCATCCTTCGTGGTGATATGTTCGAATACCACTTTCAGGCCAGGTAAACGCTGGCGCAACGGCTCCATTACCGTTTCGATAAAGCGCGCTTCGCGATCGAAGATGTCAATCTCGGCGTGGGTGACTTCACCGTGAACCAGCAGCGGCATGCCCAGTTTTTCCATGCGCTCCAGCACCGGCATGATGGCATCGATGCTGGTGACGCCGTGGCTGGAGTTGGTGGTGGCATTGGCCGGGTAGAGTTTTGCCGCCGTGAATACGCCAGCGTGGAATCCACGCTCCAGCTCTGCCGGGTCGAGCGTATCGGTCAGGTAGCAGGTCATCAACGGCGTAAAATCGTGCCCGGCGGGAACGGCGTCGAGGATACGCTGGCGATAAGCTATCGCCGCTTCAACGGTGGTGACAGGCGGCACCAGATTCGGCATCACGATCGCCCGGCCATAAAACTCACTGGTGTAAGGCACGACGGTCTTCAGCATATCGTCATCGCGCAGATGGATATGCCAGTCGTCAGGGCGGCGGATTTTCAATACCTGGGATTGTGCTGTCATGGAAAGCTCCGGCTAATAGGGTCAGTCATCAGGGCTGTTTTTGCCGGGCACTAAGGATAAGCGTAAACGTTTTCCTTTGCATCAATTTCCGTAAAAAAACGGGCGCCGCAGCGCCCGTCGTATTAATTGGTGAACGGGATGATAATTTCGCCCGGTTTCACCTCGATGCCTTTCGCGTATTTTTTCGCCAGCGCTTCGCCGGTGCTGGCGTCTTCGCGCAGGACGTAGGCCGGCTGCTGGTTAAAATAGCTACGCAGAGACTGATTCAGGTAGGGAATCAGGGTCTGCACGACGGATTGCAGCTTCTCAGGTGACACTTTCGCCTCTACGACCTCCATCTCCTGCAGGAAGATCGCGCCTTTCTCTTTATTAAAGACCGGCAGCGCCTTGAGCTTCAGATCGATGGTGGCTTTCTGGTTGCCGAATAACGAGTTCAGATCCAGGTTGGCAATGCCGCTCAGCGTCACTTTATTCGGCTCTTCACGGCCAATCGCGCTGGTCAGATCGTGTAACTCAATATGCGCATCCGCCACACCCGGCAGGCCGATATCTTTGGCGAAATGGTTACGTTTCTGCAGCGCCTGGTTAATTTCCTGCTCGCTAACTGAATACTGCGTAAGCTGGTTACAGCCGCTCAGAAGGCCGCTGACAATGAGCGCGGCCACGATAAACATCTTTTTCATTAGATTCCTTAACGGTCATGCCAGGACTTATCCTGACATAAAGCAGTATGGCCTGCCAGCATTCGACGCACTAGCGGAAAATGCTGAAAACAGGCCTTACGTTAAACCTCTGGTCAGGTACGTGGCTCCAGCATGCCGGATGTCGACCGCTTCTGGCTGAACTGCCACCACAGGGCAAGGAAGGTAAACAGGCCGATAATACCCAGCATCAGCCACGGCAGTTCGGGCTGATTCAGCGCTTTACCCGCATCGAACAACCATCCGCCGCCGGCATAGCCAAACGCGCCGCCAAAGGCCAGCCCCAGCCGGCTGAAGCCCATATAGCTGCCGCGCGCCCGGGCATCGGCTAAAGAGGCTCCCAGCGTTTCCCGCGCCGGTTCCGCAACGATCGATCCAATATAAAAGATACAAATCAGGGTAAACAGCTGCTGTAAATTGCTGGTCAAGCCGATGGGCAGCATGGCGATGGTCATCACCAGTAACCCGGCCATCAGCCGATGCTCGAGGCGAAAGCGCTGTTCGCTCCAGCGGGCAATGGGGTAGAGCAGGGTTAACGATATAGCGGCTTCAATGGCATACATCCATTTTACCGCGGTCGGTGAACCGGCGATGTCGTTAACCATAATGGGCAGCATGAGCATCACCTGGACAGCCAGCATGTAGTAGCCGGTGAGCGTCAGAACGTAGGTGACAAAGCGCTTATCGCGCAGCACCCGACCCAGACCTTCCCGAACCGGCGTTTTCACGGTGGAAAGCTTCCACGCCGGGAGATACCAGGCGTTGAACGCGGCGCAGGCGACAAACAACGCCGCGCCCACGCTACAGACAAGACGGAAGTCATATTGCAGCAACCAGCTGCCGAGCAGGGCGCCGATCACCGCCCCGGCGCTGTCCTGCATCATCAGAATCGAAAAGAACCGCCCACGCTGATGCGGGCGCACCAGCTTGACCACCAGCGCGGCGCGCGGCGGATCGAACAGGGTGCCGCCGAGCCCGGAGAGAATGCAGGAGAGCCACAGCACCCACGGTTCATGGGCCACGGCCATCGCCGCGAAACCGCCCGCGCGCATGAGCATGCCGGTGACGATCATCGGCTTGGCGCCAAAGCGATCGGCGACCGCGCCGCCAAAAATGCCTAATCCTTGCTGCACCAGCTGGCGCAGGCCGAGCGCAATCCCGACCATCAGCGCCGCCCAGCCCATCTGGTCAACAAAGCGAATAGAAATCAGCGGGAAGACGACAAAAAAGCCCAAAACCACCAGCATGTTGTCGACCAACAGGAAATATTTACCCAGGCTCCTTGCCTGCGATACGCGGGACATTTCCCCTCCAGGGAAAATAAAGAGTTACCCGGATAGTGTGCGGGGAAGATGCTGACTTTCCCAGCATCCTTGCGACAATATTTTTTTATCAAAATGCAAGATCGATTGAGTCTATTCATCGAAAAAGGGAGATGGTGCAGAAAATGGTATGTTGCTGTTTTCACACAACCGTTCAGGACAGGTATAGTGAAGGGAGCAGGTAATCAGTCAGGGGAACAGGAGAAGGGAATGTTTGGCTATCGCAGTAACGTACCGAAGGTGCGTTTGACGACGGACAGGCTGGTGGTGCGGCTGGTATACGATCGTGACGCCTGGCGTCTGGCCGATTATTACGCGGAGAATAAAGGGTTCTTAAAACCCTGGGAGCCAGTGCGCGACGACAGCCACTGCTACCCCTCTGGCTGGCAGGCGCGTTTATCGATGATTTCCGAGTTTCATAAACAGGGCTCGGCATTCTATTTTGCGCTGCTCGATCCGGAAGAGAAAGAGATTATCGGCGTGGCAAATTTTTCCAATGTGGTCCGCGGGTCGTTTCATGCCTGCTACCTCGGCTATTCCATTGGCGAGAAGTGGCAAGGCCAGGGGCTGATGTTTGAGGCCCTGACCGCGGCAATTCGCTATATGCAGCGCACGCAGCATATCCATCGCATCATGGCCAACTACATGCCGCATAATCAACGAAGCGGCGATTTACTCGCTCGTCTTGGCTTTGAAAAAGAGGGGTACGCCAAAAATTATCTGCTGATCGACGGGCAGTGGCGTGACCATGTACTGACGGCGTTGACGACACCGGACTGGACTCCGGGTCGCTGAGGAGAGAGCATGAAATATCAGTTAACCGCGCACGAAGCGCGCGTCATCGGGTGTTTGCTGGAAAAACAGGTTACCACGCCTGAGCAGTATCCGCTGTCGGTCAATGCGGTGGTGACCGCCTGCAATCAGAAAACTAACCGTGAACCGGTGATGTCGCTCAGCGAAAGTGATATTCAGGATCTGCTGGATACCCTGGTCAAACGCCATTACCTGCGTACCGTCAGCGGTTTCGGCAATCGGGTGACCAAATACGAACAGCGCTTTTGTAATTCTGAATTTGGCGATTTGAAGCTGTCTTCGGCAGAAGTGGCGGTTGTGACAACGTTGCTGCTGCGCGGCGCGCAGACCCCGGGCGAGTTGCGCAGCCGGGCGCAGCGAATGCATGACTTTAGCGATATGGCGGAAGTGGAGAGCGTGCTGGAAACGCTGGCAACCCGGGATGACGGGCCTTTTGTCGCGCGTCTGCCGCGCGAGCCCGGGAAGCGAGAATCCCGCTATATGCACCTGTTCTGCGATGATATGGACTCGCTTATTACCGCCGTTGAGGCCGTCTCGCCGCCGGCCGATGATCTTCTCGCGCGGGTTGAGGCGCTGGAAGGCGAAGTCGCGGAACTGAAAGAACGGCTGGCCTCGCTGCTGGCTCACCTGGGAGATTAATCGTGACCGCGAAATTACGCATTGGCGTGGTGGGGTTAGGGGGCATTGCGCAGAAGGCCTGGCTGCCGGTGCTGGGTGCCGCAGACGGTTGGACGCTGCAGGCGGCCTGGTCGCCGGGCAAAGAGAAAGCGCTGCGTATCTGCGAGGGCTGGCGCATTCCTTATGCCGACTCGCTGGAGCAGCTGGCGGCGCAGTGCGATGCGGTCTTTGTGCATACTTCAACGGCCTCGCATTTTGAGGTGGTCAGCCGCCTGTTGAATGCCGGGGTGCATGTGTGCGTGGATAAACCGCTGGCCGACAAGCTGAATGAGGCAGAGTCGCTGGTCGAACTGGCGGCGCGCCGCAAGCTCACGCTGATGGTCGGTTTTAACCGTCGCTTTGCGCCGCTGTATCGTGAACTCAAAACGCAGATGGGCAGCGCCGCATCGCTGCGCATGGATAAACATCGCAGCGACAGCGTCGGTCACGATCTGCGTTTTACGTTGCTGGATGATTATCTGCATGTGGTGGATACTGCGCTGTGGCTGGCGGGCGGTACCGCGCGCCTGAGCGGCGGCTCGCTGCAAACCACGGCCCAGGGCGAAATGCTCTATGCCGAACACCACTTCAGCACGCCTCAACTGGAGGTCACCACCAGTATGCACCGGCGTGCCGGTAGTCAGCGGGAGTGGGTGCAGGCCGTAACTGACGGCGGACTGTACGCCGTCTGCGATATGCGCGAATGGCAGGAGGAGCGCGGTCAGGGGGTGATTATGCGCCCGGTTCCGGGCTGGCAAACCACGCTGGAGCAACGCGGGTTTGTCGGCTGCGCGCGCCACTTCATCGAATGCGTGCAAAATCAGACGGTTCCGGAAACTGCGGGTGAACAGGCGCTGTTGGCCCAACGGGTGGTTGAAAAACTCTGGCGCGAGGCAATGAGTGAATAATTGGTTGTAACATCTGGGAGTAGTAATTCATGACGAACCCGGTAGACTATCGCCACTTTCCAGCGCCCGCAATCGCGGGCGTTTTACTTCAGGGTTGTGGAATAACACGTTAATGAACCTTTTAAAATCACTGGCAGCAGTCAGTTCGATGACCATGTTTTCACGCGTTCTGGGGTTTGCGCGTGATGCTATCGTCGCCCGAATTTTTGGCGCAGGGATGGCGACGGACGCCTTTTTCGTCGCGTTTAAATTACCGAATTTGCTGCGTCGTATCTTCGCTGAAGGGGCCTTCTCTCAGGCATTTGTACCCATTCTTGCCGAATATAAAAGCAAGCAGGGCGAAGATGCGACCCGCGTGTTTGTGGCCTATGTCTCTGGCCTGCTGACGCTGGTTCTGGCGGTCGTTACCGTTCTTGGAATGCTGGCGGCGCCCTGGGTGATTACCGTCACTGCGCCCGGTTTTGCCGACAGCCCGGATAAATTTACCCTGACCACCCAGCTGCTGCGCATCACCTTTCCTTATATTCTGCTGATTTCACTGGCGTCGTTAGCCGGGGCGATTCTCAACACCTGGAACCGTTTTTCCGTTCCCGCCTTCGCCCCGACGTTCCTCAACGTCAGTATGATCGGTTTTGCTCTGTTTGCCGCGCCCTATTTCCACCCACCAATGCTGGCGATGGCGTGGGCGGTCACCGTCGGCGGCGTGCTGCAGCTGGCCTATCAACTGCCGCATCTGAAAAAGATTGGCATGCTGGTTCTGCCGCGCATTAACCTGAAAGATGCCGGCGCAATGCGGGTGGTCAAACAGATGGGGCCGGCGATCCTCGGCGTCTCTGTTAGCCAGATTTCATTGATTATCAACACTATCTTTGCCTCGTTCCTGGTGTCCGGTTCGGTGTCGTGGATGTATTACGCGGATCGCCTGATGGAGTTTCCGTCCGGGGTCCTTGGCGTGGCGCTGGGGACTATTCTGCTGCCATCGCTGTCAAAAAGCTTTGCCAGCGGTAATCATGATGAGTACTGTCGCCTGATGGACTGGGGGCTGCGTCTGTGTTTCCTGCTGGCGTTGCCAAGCGCCGTGGCGCTGGGGATCCTGGCGAAGCCGCTCACCGTTGCGCTGTTCCAGTATGGGAAATTCAGCGCGTTTGATGCGGCGATGACCCAACGCGCGCTGGTGGCTTACTCCGTCGGACTGATGGGACTGATTGTCGTTAAGGTACTGGCACCGGGCTTTTATTCGCGGCAGGACATTAAAACGCCGGTAAAAATCGCGATCGTTACGCTGATTATGACCCAGGTGATGAACCTGATCTTTATTGGCCCGCTGAAGCATGCCGGGCTGTCGCTGTCTATCGGCCTGGCGGCCTGCCTTAACGCCGGTCTGTTGTACTGGCAGTTGCGTAAGCAAAAGATCTTTACTCCGCAGCCTGGATGGTTCTCCTTCCTGCTGCGCCTGGTGGTTGCGGTGCTGGTGATGTCGGCGGCGCTGTTGGGCATGATGTATATCATGCCGGAGTGGTCGCAGGGCTCGATGCCGTTCCGTCTGCTGCGCCTGATGGCGGTGGTGGCGGCGGGCGTGGTGGCCTATTTTGCCACCTTAATGGTGCTGGGCTTCCGGGTTAAAGAGTTTGCCCGACGTACGGCCTGACGCCATACGCCGGATTGAAAGAGACCCGTTCCGCATTGCGGCGCGGGTTTTTTTATCGCACTGCGCGCGCTATGGATGCCAGACGGGCGCTTTCCCGCAGACGAATCACGAGCGCAATCGCGCCGGTAACTACGGCCAGGACAACGACGCCGTTCCAGCCGGCGACCACGTATAGCCGGCTGCCGAGTACTGAGCCGAGCGCCATACCAATAAACACGCCGGTGAACAGCAGGGCGTTCAGGCGACCGCGAGCCTGCGGCTCGAGGCTGTAAACCAGATTCTGATGCGCGACCAGGCTGGACTGCAGACCGAGATCGAAGCCGATCGCCGAAAGGCCGATCAGCAGCAGCTGACCATGTGGCGGCAGTAGCGGCATCAGGAACATCAGGGCGAAAGAAAGGGTAACCAGTCCGGCCCCTAGCTGAGTGACCCTTCCCGCGCCATATTTATCGGCCAGTCCACCCGCCAGCGGGGCGGCAAGGGCCCCGGCCGCACCGGCGATGCCGAATCCCCCGGCCACGGCGCTACCCATCTGATAATGTGCGAGCAGCATCACCGCTAGCGTTGACCAGAAGGCGCTGAAGGCGATGGATAAAAAGCCCTGGGCCAGTGCCGCGCGTCGCAGCGCAGGGTAGCGTTGCCACAGGTGCGCCATCGATTTCATCAGCTGCGGATAGCTTAGCGTTGAGTGAATCGCAAAGCGGGGCAGAATACGCCACATCAGCAGGCCGATGAGAGCGATACTCAGAGCTGCCGCCTGATACATCACCCGCCAACCGAACAGCGCCCCGACCAGTCCGCTGACGGTCCGCGAGAGCAGAATTCCCAGCAGCAGACCGGTCATCACCGTCCCGACCATTTTCCCCTGCTTACCCGCCGGGGCCAGAATCGCTGCTGCCGGAACAATATCCTGCGCCATCGTCGCGGCCATCCCGATCAATAAGCTGACCACCAGCAGTGAAGTGAGCTGGTCCGTCAGGCTACACAGCAGCAGCAGGACCGCCAGCGCCGCGCTTTTCAGTAGAATCAACGTCCGCCGGTCGTGGCGATCGCCGAGCGGCAGCAGAAACAGAATGCCCAGCGCGTAGCCGGCCTGGGTCAAGGTCGGGACGAGGCCCATCCCTTCAACGCTCAGGTGCAGGTTGGCGCCCATCAGCGGGAGCAGGGGCTGGGCGTAATAAATAGAGGCAACGCTAAAACCAGCGCCAAGAGCGAGTATAAAAATAATCCAGCCTGCCTCGCGGGAGGATAGTGGAGTCGGGGTCATGATGAAGTCCTCGTAGATGAGATGGCGCTATTCTTCCCCGAATGCCGCTGGCGCGGTAGATAGCGTGGTGGTAAAACGGTTATACGTTTAACGTATAGAGAAAGTGATAATGAAGAGGCAGGAGCGTATAGACCGCATTGAACTGATGCGGACCTTTATTCGAATTGTCGAGGCCGGTTCACTCTCTTCGGCGGCACGGCAGCTGGATACCACTCAGGCGACGGTCAGCCGCCGTCTGCAGTCGCTGGAGAGCATGCTCGGTAATCGACTGATCCTGCGTACAACGCATGCCATGAAGCTCACCGATGATGGTGAACGCTGTTATCAGCACGCGCGTCAGGTGGTGGATGCGTGGCTGGCGCTGGAGGACGAGATGAGTATTGCTGACGATCGGCCGGTAGGGGTACTGCGCGTGCGTGCGCCTCATGCCTTTGGTCAGCAGCAGCTGCTGGGGCCGCTGGTCAGTTTTCTGCAACGCTATCCGCAGCTGGCGGTGGAGTGGATGCTCAATGACAAAACCGTCGATTTTCTCAGTGACAATATCGATTGCGCGATTCGGGTGGGCGCTGAAGTTGACCCGGCCACGGTGTCGGTGCTGCTGGCCGAAGTTCCGCGTAGTCTGGTGGTTGCCCCACAGCTGTTGTCACGCTATCCGGCATTAGCGATGCCTGAGGATCTGTCGCGGCTGCCGTGGGTGGCCATCAGTACCTTTTATCAACATGAAGTGGAGTTGCAGCATCAGGAGGATAGCCGGGAGATATCGTTTGGTATTGTGCCCTGTCTGAGCACCGATAGCGTGTATGTGGCCCGTAATACGGCGCTGGCGGGGCTGGGGGTTGCTATCGTGTCGAGTTGGGCTGTGACGGAGGATATCGCCGCCGGTCGGTTGGTTGAGCTATTTCCGCAGTGGCGGGCCTCTTCGCTGCCGGTCCACCTGGTCTATCCGTGGGCGCGTTATTACCCGACCCGGCTACGAAAGTTTCTCGACCTGATGCGCGAAGTGATGCCGCAGGTTGCCGGGATGCAGCGCCCGGAGGGGGAATAAAAAAACCGGCCAGAGGCCGGTTTTTTTGATGCCGTACCGCGTTTACTCGGCAGGTTGTGGACGGGTTGGTTCCGCCGTCGCCTGATGAGTCGCGCTGTGGCCGCCTGCCGCACCTTTGCCGTCAAAGGCAAACGACGGGCGAACCCAGTCGCTGTGACGCGGCGCTTCTGGCTCATAGGCCGGCGCCGGGGCACGCGTCATCGGGGCGGTCGCGTGGCGATGAGACACGATAACCGCCGCCGCGGGTGCGGCGACCACCACCGGAGCAGGCGCTGATTCGACGACCGGCGCTGTTTCCAGGGCCGGAGCGGCTTCAACCACTGGGGCAGGTTCAACTACCGGAGCAGCTTCAACCACCGGCGCGGGTTCAATGACCTGCGGTGCCGGAGCTGCTTGTGCCACAACCGGGGCAGATTCCTCAACAACGGCTTCAGCTGCTGTTTCTACTGCTACCGTTTCCGGTTCTGCAGCAACCGGCGCAACACCGCTTTCTGCCTCAACAACCGGCGCTTCTGCGGCGATAGCATCCTGCGGCGCAACCTCGGTTTCGCGGGCGACTTCCGGCTGAACAGTCTGCGCGGCTTCAGCGGCGGTTGCTTCGGCTACGACAGGTTGTTCGGCGGCAGCAGGCACCGCCTCGGCAACCGCCGGGGCGACCACTTCTGCAATGGCGGCTTCAGCGACAGCAACAGGAGCGACAGTTTCAGTAACGGACGCCTGAACCTGCTGTTCTTCCTGCTGTTGATCCTGCGGACGGACAACCGGGTAACGAATCCACACTTTACCTGACGCCATTTCCGGGGATGCACAGGCTACGGTCAGCGGCATCGGCGACTGGGTCGGGTAACGCTCATCGCGGTAACGACGACGACGCTGGCCGCTGACGCGCAGATGACGCGGCGAGCGACGGGAGCGACGCGGCATACCGTTGGCTTCGCGAGACTCGTTGTTGTCGTCATGGTCGCCGTTGCTTTCAACGACGGCAGGCAGATCGACTTTCGCCAGTTCCGTGCGCGGAGCGACCGCTTCCGGCTGGACCGCAGGCACGGTTTCAACAACCTGATCGGCCGTTTCAGCTACCGCAGACTCGATGCGAACTTTCTGGGATAACTGACGCGGTTTACGACGGGACATCGTCTGAACGCGTTCTTCCTGCTCGACTTCCTGCTGAACTACTGGCTCTTCGCGCGTTTGTGCTTTGGCTTCCTGCGGAGCCTGGCGCTTCTCGTCATTACGACGACGATTACGCTCACGACGCGGCTGCTGCTCATCGCGCGCTTTTCCTTTTTCTGCATCCTCGGTCACCGTCTGACGAGATTCACGCGGCTCGACATTCTGCTGCTGTTTCTCGCGACGATTACGGCGGTTTTCCTCGCGGGATTCACGAGGTTCACGGCCTTCGGTATTTTCAGCACGGTTATCGCGGTTATCACGACCGTCGCGGTTATCACGGTTATCACGGTTATCACGACGATCGTTGCGATCGCGGCGATTGTTGGTCCGCGGTTTACGACGTTCTTGCTGACGTTCCGGTTTCTCTTCGGCTTTCTTCTCTACCTGAGGTTCTGCCGGTTTCGTCTCTTCTGTGCCGGAGAAGAGGTTTTTCAGGGCGCCAAAGAAGCGGGAGAGCAGACCAGGCTGCGCTGGCGCAGCAGCGGCTACCGCTGGTTTTGTGGCGGCAGGTGCGGCAACAGGAATTTCCTGCTCTGGCGCTGGCGGGACGTCCGGCATCACGAAGGTGGCCAGGGCCGGCTGCTCAGGGCGCTTACGCTCGGCCGGTTCTTCGTCAGCAGGCAGCGCCATCTCTTCTTCGTGCAGTTTAGGCAGCAGATAGCTCAGGGTTGAGGTCTCTTCGCCTTTACGTACGCGCAGCACGGAGTAGTGCGGGGTTTCCATCTGATCGTTCGGGACGATGATCACGCGCACGTCGCCCTGGCGGGTTTCGATGGCGCTCACCGCAGCACGTTTTTCGTTCAGCAGGTAGGACGCAATCGGCACAGGCACGATAGCGTGAACTTCCTGGGTGTTCTCTTTCAGCGCTTCTTCTTCAATCAGACGCAGGATAGAGAGCGACAGGGATTCGTTATCACGAACGGTGCCGGTACCGCTACAGCGTGGGCAGACGTGATGACTGGATTCACCCAGCGACGGGCTCAGACGCTGGCGCGACATCTCGAGCAGGCCGAAGCGAGAGATATGACTGATCTGGATACGCGCACGATCCTGACGCACCGCTTCGCGCAGGCGGTTTTCCACCGCGCGCTGGTGGCGTACTGGCGTCATGTCGATGAAGTCGATGACAATCAGGCCGCCGAGGTCACGCAGACGCAGCTGGCGAGCAATCTCATCGGCTGCTTCCAGGTTGGTGTTGAATGCCGTTTCTTCGATGTCGCCGCCGCGGGTGGCGCGAGCGGAGTTGATATCGATAGCGGTTAACGCCTCGGTGCTGTCGATAACGATTGACCCGCCGGAAGGCAGGCGCACTTCGCGCTGGAAGGCGGACTCAATCTGCGATTCGATTTGATAATGGCTGAACAGCGGGATTTCACCGGTGTACAGTTTGATTTTGCTGCTGAAATCCGGGCGGCCCAGTGCGGCGATGTGCTGGCGAGCCAGCTCAAGCACTTTCGGGTTATCGATCAGGATTTCGCCGATGTCCTGGCGCAGGTAATCACGGAAGGCACGCACGATGACGTTACTTTCCTGATGGATCAGGAACGGCGCCGGGCGGCTTTCAGCGGCTTTCTGGATTGCTTCCCAGTGTTTCAGACGGAAGCTCAGGTCCCACTGCAGCGCTTCGGCAGATTTGCCGACGCCCGCGGTACGCACGATAAGCCCCATGCCGTCCGGCAGCTCAAGGCTGGCCAGCGCTTCTTTTAGTTCTGTACGATCGTCACCCTCAATGCGGCGTGAAATACCGCCCGCGCGCGGGTTGTTCGGCATCAGTACCAGATAGCTACCCGCCAGGCTGATAAAGGTGGTGAGCGCGGCGCCTTTGTTGCCACGTTCTTCTTTATCAATCTGAACAATCACTTCCTGACCTTCACGCAGAACATCCTTAATATTCGGACGACCATGAGAATTGTAGTTAGCAGGGAAGTATTCGCGGGCGATTTCTTTGAGGGGGAGGAAACCATGACGCTCGGCGCCGTAATCAACAAACGCGGCTTCAAGGCTAGGTTCAATACGGGTAATTTTGCCTTTGTAGATGTTCGCTTTTTTCTGTTCGTGCCCGGGGCTTTCGATATCCAGGTCGTACAGGCGCTGCCCATCAACAAGGGCGACGCGCAACTCTTCCTGCTGAGTTGCGTTGATTAACATTCTTTTCATCGTAACTTACTCATTATTCTTACATTGACGACTAAGCTGCGGGCAGAGTATTGCCTTGCCGGGGGAAACCGATGGCCTCGTGTCTGTTTCACGTCGCCAACCTCACGGTTGTCGCGCGCTTAAGAGGCGCAGAGTGTCGGTCGCCTGTATTTCAAACGGAAACACAGCGCAATTAGCAGGGGAACAGCCTGGGATGTATCACCAGAGAAGATTCCATTTATACGCGTCATTTTTCAGGTTGCTTCTGCGTCGGCTTGCTCGTTTCACCCCTGTTGCTGACTTACTGATGATGTCAGTTCCGGAGATTCTCTCTTTCGCCGCCTTGGCGCATCCTGAATAATTTTGCGTATATCTCGTCGTCTTTCACGTTACAGATGTAGTGGCTTAACCCGCTCATCTCAATCAGCGGACTGAGTAGAGCACCCGGGAATACCCGGAGTCGACGCCTTCCTGCGACGTGAAATCCATAGAGGCCTGTACCGGTAAGGACTGCAACCCGCAGCCCGCTAACTGTCTGAAAGATCAATACGTCTTACGCCATTGCTGCGTGGATGATCGGTCAGACAAAATTGGTCATTCCGCTAATTTCTTGTTCTAACAAGATTCAACACGGAAAACGGCATCATTATTCCATTGCTAACCTTGTTATAGCAAGTTGACTTTTACCTTTTATCACCCGGTTACTCACAGTTTTTTCACCAGCGCATACAGATTGTTCTAATAACAAACAAAACGCCGATGAAGCATTCAATGAAAACCGGATAATGATAAATATAAGCATATAAAAATGAGTGGCGCTAATGCGTCGGGCTATTTAGAATCGCGCACCATGAAAACTGAGACTCCAAGCGTAAAAATGGTTGCCATTACCGCCGATGAAGCGGGGCAACGCATCGATAACTTTTTGCGTACGCAGCTAAAGGGCGTACCGAAGAGCATGATTTATCGCATCCTGCGTAAAGGCGAGGTGCGGGTGAATAAAAAACGCGTCAAGCCGGAATACAAGCTGGAAGCCGGCGACGAAATCCGCATTCCGCCTGTTCGGGTTGCCGAGCGTGAAGAAGAAGCCGTCTCCCCGCATCTGCAGAAAGTGTCGGCGCTGGCCGACGTGATTCTGTATGAAGATGACCATATTCTGGTGCTGAACAAACCTTCCGGTACCGCGGTGCACGGCGGCAGCGGCCTGAGTTTCGGCGTCATTGAAGGCCTGCGCGCGCTGCGTCCGGAAGCCCGTTTCCTCGAACTGGTTCACCGCCTTGACCGCGATACCTCCGGCGTACTGCTGGTCGCGAAGAAGCGTTCCGCGCTGCGTTCGCTGCATGAACAGCTGCGCGAAAAGGGGATGCAGAAGGATTATCTGGCGCTGGTGCGCGGGCAGTGGCAGTCGCACACCAAAGTGGTGCAGGCACCGCTGCTGAAAAACATTCTGCAGAGCGGCGAACGTATCGTTCGCGTCAGTCAGGAAGGAAAACCGTCGGAGACGCGCTTTAAGGTTGAAGAGCGCTATACGCACGCGACGCTGGTTCGCTGCAGTCCGGTGACCGGGCGTACGCACCAGATCCGCGTTCACACGCAGTATGCGGGCCACCCCATTGCCTTTGACGACCGTTATGGCGACCGCGAGTTTGACAAACAGCTGGCTGGCACCGGCCTGAATCGGTTGTTCCTCCATGCTGCCGCGCTGAAATTTACTCATCCGGGGACCGGGGAAGTGATGCGTGTCGAAGCGCCGCTGGATAACCAGCTGAAGCGCTGCCTGCAGGTGCTACGTAATAGTAAATGATCGTCCCGGCGGACGCTGAGTCCGCCATTGTCATCTGCTGCGTCGCTGTGCCAGCATTCACCGCGACGTTTTTCTCCTTTATGGGTAAATTTACCCGCCGCGCCAGCGCGATATCCCATACCGCACCCCATCAGGATTGCCGTTCGCCAGACCCCCGGGCCAGGCCAGACGGCGGCTGGCTCGCTCCCCACTACCACTGACCTGTCGCCAGCGCCATCCTGACTTCGGCAATAGTGGTGTTATTTCGCCCATCAGCGGATGGATAAACAGGCCGGCAGTCTGCCCCATCCCCACGGCGATGAGCAACATCAGGCTGGCAGGGGAACAGACAGCCGCGGCCAGGCGCGTGAGTGAGTCCACGGTTATTTTCAGTCGCTAAGAGGGGAAATGAGATGACTGGCTGAGACGGAAAAAAACCAGGGTAGAGCAGCAGGCCAGAACGGCGGTTCCGGCCCGGCAGAATAAACGGCTAGCGCAACAGCGGATTACAGCCTTCCCGGCGTAGCATCTGACACAGGGCGATCAGCGGCAGGCCCACCAGCGCATTCGGGTCACGTCCTTCCAGTCGCTCGAAAAGGGTAATGCCCAGACCTTCACTTTTAAAACTCCCGGCGCAGTGCAGCGGACGCTCTTTGCGCACATAATTGTCTATTTCCTGGTCGCTTAAATGGCGAAAATGGACATCAAAGGGTTCACACTCGGTTTGTAGATGGCCGTTGGCGGAATGATAAAGTGCCAGTCCGGTATAAAAGGTCACAATCGTGCCGCTGGCTTTCCTTAACTGCAGGCGCGCATTCTCTTCGCTGTGCGGCTTGCCGGTAATTTCGCCATCGAGGACGCAAACCTGATCGGATCCGATAATTAAGTGCCGGGGATAGCGTTCGGCAAGAGCCTGCGCCTTCGCCTGCGCCAGACGGACCACCAGCTGACGGGCAGATTCGCCGGGGTGGGGTGTTTCATCCACATCAGGCGCCGCGCAGTCAAACGGCATGGCCAGTTTTTCCAGCAGCATTCGCCGCCACGGCGAGGTCGACGCCAGGATAAGTTCAGACATATTTTTTCATCCACATATAGCGCTTCTAAGAGCATCATTTTAAACTATGGGCCGCAATGTGTGCGAATAAATGGCGAAAGGCAACCTGAGGCTGCCTTTTTCTTTGACTCTATGACATTACAAAGTTAATATGCGCGCCCTATGCAAAAGGTAAAATTACCCCTGACTCTCGATCCGGTTCGCACGGCTCAAAAACGCCTCGATTACGAAGGTATCTATGCCCGTGATCAGGTTGAACGTGTAGCCGATTCAGTAGTCAGCGTGGACAGCGATGTGGAATGCAGCATGTCGTTCGCTATTGATAATCAGCGCCTTGCCGTTATTACCGGCGATGCAAAGGTATCAGTAACCCTCGAATGTCAGCGTTGCGGGAAACCGTTCCCCCATCATGTCCACACCACGTATTGTTTTAGCCCCGTCAGAAATGACGAACAGGCCGAAGCACTGCCGGAAGCGTATGAGCCGATTGAGGTTAACGAATTCGGTGAAATCGACCTGCAAGCGATGGTTGAGGATGAAATCATTCTCTCCTTGCCTGTAGTTCCGGTGCATGATTCTGAACACTGTGAAGTGTCCGACGCGGACATGGTCTTTGGTGAACTGCCTGAAGAGGCACAAAAACCAAATCCATTTGCCGTATTAGCCAGCTTAAAGCATAAGTAATTGAGGAGTAAGGTCCATGGCCGTACAACAGAATAAACCAACCCGTTCCAAACGTGGCATGCGTCGTTCCCATGACGCTCTGACCGCAGTCACCAGCCTGTCTGTAGACAAAACTTCTGGTGAGAAACACCTGCGTCACCACATCACTGCCGACGGTTTCTACCGCGGTCGCAAGGTTATCGCTAAGTAATCACGCACGACTCCATGGATTTCGCGCGGCAAGAGGCGTAAGCGAGAACATCGCCGGCAGCATAGACAACTATGTGACTGGGATGAACGAGCGCAGTCAATATACTTGCAGCGTGAAAGACAAAGAGTATGAGCGTGATGAAGCTTAGCGAGGATTTCCCCAGGTGACTGGGGAATAACCGAACCGGGCAGCGACGATATCTTGACACGTCTAACCCTGGCGTTAGATGTCATGGGGGGTGATTTTGGCCCATCCGTGACAGTGCCTGCAGCACTGCAGGCACTGAACTCTAATTCGCAACTCACACTTCTTTTAGTCGGCGACCCCGACACCATCACGCCATTACTTGCCAAAGCTGATTTCGAACAACGTTCGCGTCTGCAGGTGATCCCTGCGCAGTCAGTTATTGCTAGTGATGCGCGGCCCGCTCAGGCGATCCGCAGTAGCCGCGGAAGCTCAATGCGCGTGGCGCTGGAGTTAGTAAAAGAAGGGCGGGCGGAAGCCTGCGTCAGCGCGGGGAATACCGGCGCGCTGATGGGACTGGCCAAGTTATTACTCAAACCCATTGAAGGGATTGAGCGTCCGGCGCTGGTGACGGTGTTACCGCATCAGCAAAAGGGCAAAACGGTGGTGCTGGATTTAGGCGCCAACGTGGATTGCGATAGTACGATGCTGGTGCAGTTTGCGGTCATGGGCGCCGTACTGGCCGAAGAAGTGGTCGGCATTGAGAACCCCCGCGTCGCGCTGTTGAACATCGGCGAAGAAGAGATGAAGGGCCTCAGCAGTATCCGCGATGCCGCTGCGGTGCTGAAGACACTGCCGTCGCTGAACTATATCGGCTATCTTGAAGCCAACGAACTATTGACGGGCAAAACCGATGTGCTGGTTTGTGATGGATTCACGGGCAACGTCACATTAAAAACTATGGAAGGTGTTGTCAGAATGTTCCTCTCGCTGCTGAAATCACAGGGTGAGGGCAAAAAACGGTCGTGGTGGCTGCTGTTATTGAAGCGTTGGTTACAAAAAAGCCTGGCAAGGCGATTCAGTCACCTCAACCCCGACCAGTATAATGGCGCCTGTCTGTTAGGATTGCGCGGTTCCGTGATTAAGAGTCACGGTGCTGCCAATCAGCGCGCCTTCAGCGTGGCGATAGAGCAGGCAGTGCAGGCGGTGCAGCGGCAAATTCCTCAGCGGATCGCCGCTCGCCTGGAATCTTTATACCCAGCAGGTTTCGAACTGCCCACGGGCGACAGAAACGGGAACTCCCGGCAGCAAAGCGGGACGAACGAAGAAGGCTGACGCCCAGCGGTTTGAACAAGGCGGGTATATTACCCAAGAGTGACTGAGCGTACATGTATACGAAGATTATTGGTACCGGCAGTTATCTGCCCGAGCAAGTGCGTACTAACGCCGACCTGGAAAAAATGGTAGAGACGTCCGACGAGTGGATTGTTACTCGTACGGGTATCCGTGAACGTCGTATTGCTGCACCGAATGAAACCGTTGCTACGCTGGGTTTTGAAGCGGCAAAAAATGCGCTGGATATGGCGGGTGTTAAACCGGAGCAAATTGGTCTGATCGTTGTTGCGACCACCTCGGGTACTCACGCATTTCCAAGTTCGGCTTGTCAGATTCAGTCTATGCTGGGTATTAATGGCTGCCCGGCCTTTGACGTGGCGGCGGCGTGCGCAGGGTTTACCTACGCACTGAGCATCGCCGATCAATACGTGAAAAACGGAGCCGTGGACTACGCGCTGGTGATTGGCGCTGACGTTCTGGCGCGTACCTGCGATCCTGGCGATCGCGGGACGATCATTATTTTTGGTGATGGTGCGGGAGCCGTCGTACTGGGCGCTTCTGAAGAGCAGGGTATCATTTCCACCCACCTGCATGCGGATGGCCGCTACGGCGAGCTGTTAACGCTGCCGAACGCCGATCGCGTTGAACCGGAAAATCCGATCTATCTGACGATGGCGGGCAACGAAGTGTTTAAAGTTGCCGTGACCGAACTGGCGCATATTGTCGATGAGACGCTGGCGGCTAACAATCTCGATCGCTCGGCGCTGGACTGGCTGGTACCGCATCAGGCTAACCTGCGCATCATCAGCGCGACGGCAAGAAAACTGGGGATGTCGATGGATAACGTGGTAGTGACGCTCGATCGTCATGGCAATACCTCCGCGGCTTCCGTTCCCTGTGCGCTGGATGAAGCGGTGCGCGATGGCCGCATCCAGCGTGGTCAGCTGATTCTGCTGGAAGCCTTTGGTGGCGGTTTCACCTGGGGTTCCGCGCTGGTTCGTTTTTAGGATAAGGATTTAGACATGACGCAATTTGCTTTTGTGTTCCCGGGACAAGGTTCTCAGACGGTCGGCATGTTGTCTGACATGGCAGCGGCGTATCCGGTTATCGAAGAAACTTTCCGTGAAGCCTCTGCGGCGTTGGGTTACGATCTGTGGGCGCTTGCTCAGCAGGGCCCGGCGGAAGAGCTGAACAAAACCTGGCAAACCCAGCCTGCGCTGCTGACTGCTTCCGTGGCGCTGTATCGCGTCTGGCAGCAGCAGGGCGGTAAGACCCCGGCTCTGCTGGCGGGTCATAGCCTGGGTGAGTATTCCGCCCTGGTTTGTGCCGGCGTGATTGATTTTGCCGACGCGGTGCGTCTGGTCGAAATGCGCGGCAAATTTATGCAGGAAGCGGTCCCGGAAGGGACCGGCGCGATGTCAGCGATTATCGGTCTTGACGATGCGTCTATTGCGAAAGCCTGCGAAGAGTCCGCCGAAGGGCAGGTCGTGGCTCCGGTCAACTTTAACTCTCCGGGCCAGGTGGTCATTGCCGGCAACAAAGAAGCCGTTGAGCGTGCCGGTGCTGCCTGTAAAGCTGCCGGCGCTAAACGTGCGCTGCCGCTGCCGGTGAGCGTCCCGTCCCACTGCGCGCTGATGAAGCCTGCGGCGGAAAAACTGGCTGTCGAACTGCAAAACATCACCTTTAACGCACCGGTTATTTCGGTGGTGAACAACGTTGATGTGCAGTGTGAAACGGCGCCAGACGCGATTCGCGATGCGCTGATTCGCCAGCTGTACAGCCCGGTTCAGTGGACCAAAACCGTTGAGTTTATGGCATCCCAGGGCGTAGAACACCTGTATGAAGTGGGACCGGGTAAAGTCCTCACCGGTCTGACCAAACGTATTGTTGACACCCTGACCGCTTCCGCGCTTAACGAGCCAGCAGCGATGTCTGCGGCGCTTGAGCAATAAAAGAGGAATACCATGAGTTTTGAAGGAAAAATCGCGCTGGTTACCGGTGCAAGTCGCGGCATTGGCCGCGCAATCGCAGAAACGCTTGTCGCCCGTGGCGCGAAAGTGATCGGCACGGCCACCAGCGAGAGCGGTGCGCAGGCGATCAGCGATTACCTCGGTGCTAATGGCAAAGGTATGCTGTTGAATGTGACCGATCCGGCATCTATCGAATCTGTTCTGGGAAATATTCGCGCAGAGTTTGGTGAAGTTGATATCCTGGTTAATAATGCCGGTATTACTCGTGATAACCTGTTAATGCGAATGAAAGATGATGAGTGGAACGATATTATCGAAACCAACCTGTCATCAGTTTTCCGTCTGTCAAAAGCAGTAATGCGCGCTATGATGAAAAAGCGTCACGGCCGCATTATTACTATCGGTTCTGTGGTCGGTACCATGGGAAATGCTGGTCAGGCCAACTATGCTGCGGCGAAAGCGGGTCTGATTGGTTTTAGTAAATCGCTGGCACGTGAAGTCGCGTCCCGCGGTATTACTGTTAACGTTGTTGCTCCGGGCTTTATTGAAACGGACATGACGCGTGCGCTGTCTGAAGATCAGCGTGCGGGTATTCTGGCGCAAGTTCCTGCGGGTCGCCTCGGCGATGCAAAAGAAATCGCCAGTGCGGTTGCGTTCTTAGCTTCTGACGAAGCAGGTTACATCTCTGGTGAAACCCTGCACGTCAACGGCGGAATGTATATGGTCTGACCGAGATTTGCACAAAACGCTCAGGAACCGCGCAGTCTGTGCGATCCCGAATGCGGTTTTGTGCAAAATGATTTGCGTTCTGAGGGCAAACACCCGCAAAATAGCGTAAAATCGTGGTAAGACCTGCCGGGATTTAGTTGCAAATTTTTCAACATTTTATACACTACGAAAACCATCGCGAAAGCGAGTTTTGATAGGAAATTTAAGAGTATGAGCACTATCGAAGAACGC